>Ga0207108_1125_pt1 | contig 13389 bp, 12 predicted proteins | sample Alteio_BWMinHeat_76_FD_153562 | JGI IMG/M metagenome (GOLD analysis project Ga0207108, IMG submission 153562) | Enriched cells from forest soil in Barre Woods Harvard Forest LTER site, Petersham, Massachusetts, United States -... | ecosystem: Environmental > Terrestrial > Soil > Temperate forest >...
GCGACTTTGGAACGGCAAAACAGTTCTCAAACCTGTGGACGGCGCTTCGAGTGAAAATGTTTCGGTGCACGAAGATATTTATCAAGCGCTCGCTTTTCTCCAGATGCATCCCAGTTGGGCGGCGATGAAATTCGAAGTAGAAGAATTTTTAGAAGGTCCGATCCTCCATATCGATGGGCTGATGAGAAAGGGCAAGCCGCTCGTGATGTTGGCGAGTCGGTACCTTGGAAATTGTTTGGCCTATGCGCAAGGAAAGCCGTTGGGATCCGTTCAGCTCGAGCCATCGAAGTCCCGGGAACTTTTTGAATGGACAACTCGATGTGCGCGCGCGGTAGGAATTAAGAACGGAAGCTTTCATCTCGAAGCGATTCAGACGAAGTGGGGGCCTGTTTTTTTGGAAATTGGCGCGCGTGTCGGAGGAGCGGACGTGGTCGACACTTTTGAAATGGCAACCGGCGTTCATTTGCCTTCGGCGGAGCTTGCGATTATTTTAGATGACAATGCAGGTGTAAAAATTCCCAAGGCGCAAGGCATGCGGTTTGGTTGGTTTGTGCTTCCTGGGCATCATCTGCATTCGGACTACTGCGATGTGAATGTGCCTGATTCAGTCAGTCGCTCGCCAATGCTAGTTCGCTCCAAGCAACTCACTCGAAATCAGACGCTCACGAAAAAGATTACCTATCAAGCTCACGAAGTTCCTTTTGCGGGTATCGTTCAAGCCTCCACCACTGCAGAAGCTGAAAAATTTATGACCGAAATTTTTAGCAAAGTAGTGGCGCGACCGGATGGGAGGGAGAGCTATAGGATGCGGAGTTTAGCTTTACCCCGAACTCTAAATCGGCACGAATTTTGCATTCTTTTCAAGAAGAAGAAAGGCTATGTCTTCCGGGATGCGAGAGAAAGTAAAGATTAAGATTAAGCTCATGATAAGCTCCTTGGCAGGGTACGCTATCGTCTCGATCGGCCTGCTTGCGGCAGAGGGCGGGAATATACCACCTCACTGCGACGAGCTTCTCGCACGCTTTCGCTCAGAGCATCTGATCCGTTCGCCTTCCGAACTGCAACTTTCGCTCGCCGCAAACGTTAAATTTCGTCGGACGGGCGATATCACCACTGCGTTTTCAATCCATCTGCCAGAAGCGATTTACCAATTCGAACTTTCTTGGGTTCAGAAACGCTTTGAAGGTTTTCAAAATAATCCAACGAATTATCCAACCCTGGATCTCCTGTATGCGGGAATTCCTTTAAAAAGTTTTGGTGAAAAAGTTTCTTTGGCGATGAACGGCGCAACCGTCTTTGATATGGGCTCGGGTACTCCAGAGACTTCCGTCGATGTGCCCTATCTTGCAAAGAAGTTTGGAGCAAAACGTTATGTGGGAGTGGATTTATTTTTACATCGTGAAAGAGCGTTCGGGGGCGGCCAACATCCCTGGGTCCCAGAATCCGTTTATATCCAAGCGGATCATTTACAATTTCTAAGTCAATTGGAATACTCGGGGCGCAAACTTTTTGTTTTTATCGGCTTTGAAGCTTATGATCGGGAACAATCGAAGGCATACATCGCAGAACTCATGCAGGAAATCACACGCTTGGCTCGCTCCGGCGACGGCGTTCTTCTGGGGCGTGCCACTTTCGGGATCAACCCTGAAAGCTATGGTTTTCACCTTGAGGCCAGCGAAAAAAATCATTTTCTTTATCTGAAACCTTAGATACTCTTTTGGAGCTCTTCCGGCAAACGCCCTTCCAATTTTTTTTATACTTCGCGAGGACGAGGCCAAGCTCGCCAATGGCTTACCTCCGCCCATTGTTTCAGCTTTTTCAAGAATTCTTCCATGGAGTTTCCTCATAATTTCTAACTATTTTTCTCCGAGAAACTTCTCTGTCTGAGGATTTTCAACTTTACTGAGTTTAGCTAATCTCAAGAGGAGATTTCGCACTTCTGATTCATGACCCGCATTTATCGCTTCGAGAATGGTTTGATTTTGAAGAGCGGAGTGTTTTTCCTGAAGCCAATGCTCGATCTTCTCTTCCTTCCATCCCAAGACCCGCATAACTGCAAAAAGATATTCCGGAAGATCGTAAATATTGAGATACTCTACTTTGCGAAGATGCCGATTCGCCATCTCAACATGAACTCCTTTGAATCGAGTTTGCCCTGCTCCAAGGATGAGATAATCATATTTTGAATCGATATTAGACATTTCACCGAACCCTAAAAGGAAATCTTTTACCTTCGGTTCTTCATTAGCTTGCATCACCTCCAAGATCGAACGTTCATTTAATGCTGGTATTTTTCGTCGTTCTAGCCACTCCTCGAGCTTAGCATCGTCCCATAAGACTCCATCCCTAAGATACTTAAAGATATATGCAGGGAGGTCGTAAACTGTCCTAAAAGTTCGCATTATTTTCAATTTTCTGGTTCATTAATCGGTAGAATATCAACGACATCTTTATCACCGTAGCCTGACCGCTCAGCAGCGCGAAGTAAGGTGTCTTTTACAGCTTCTTCATCGCCATCATTGAAGGCTTCTAAGAAAGTTCTCTCATTCAGATAAGGAATCTTTTGTTTAAGCCACCACTGAATTTCGTCCTCCGTCCAATGGATTGCCCGCAAGAATCGAAAGAGATATTCAGCATCTGTTGAATTGAAGTGTTTCATCGGTTGGTCCCAGGACCATCAGCTCGTTTAATACAGGGTCAGCGTTTTTTTAAGAGAGTTTGAAAGAGCATCTAGGCAGGAAATTATTGGATCTGACGATTTCATAAGATGGCCATCCATTCAAAACCATGCCAATGCGTTCGTAGCTAACTTCTTTTTGGGCCAAATGCCGTGCGAGCCATTTCGAGAACTCTTTGTAACTGTGCCCAAAGTTCTTCCGGCAATCTTTGTTGCATATTCCAATGATATTTTTCAAAAACACCTGCAAGTTGGTAGAGGCTCGTATATCACAGCTCGCGGGAGAAGCAAGAAATTGGGACTCTCCGTTTAGCGGCGCCGATGACGACCGGCTTGCATCCTAACTTATTGAAAACACACGTAATATGGCTGCGCGTCAAATGTGGGTGTTTTTCTGAGATAATGGAGAACTAAGGGTTTTCTCTATTTCAAAATCGTTAGCGGTCATTTTTGAGAGTTAGGAGGAGGATATGCTGACGAGTCAGTATTTCAGGGGTACACAACCTCATAAACAACATAAGTTTATTAAATCGCGGCGAGGGTTCACTTTAATCGAGCTCATGATTGTCGTAGCGATCGTCGGAGTGCTTGCCGCAATCGCAATTCCTTCGTTTCAAAAATATTTGTTTGAAGCGAAAGAAGCCGAAGGAACGGCGATGCTGCTCAGTGCGTACAAAGATGAGGTGCGCGTGCGGATGGATTCGACAACAAGGGATGCACTTTATCCCGATGGATATACTGAGGCGTTGGACAGCACCAACCCGATGGTAATGACACTATATTATAGGCCCGCAACTCAGAGCCCCAAGTTCAATTTGATTATAGGTGACAACGGAGGAACCCCAGGAAAATATGCTTTAAGTCAACTTGGATATTCTTATCCCAATCTTAGTTATCCTTCTGATGGCACGCCTTGGAATCAGTTCGGATACCCTGTTAACTCTGGCGGTGCCCGTGTGCCGAACGAAATCATAATTGGCGTCGAAGCAAATTTAAAGGACGACGGATCATTAGATGTTCTCGCCATAAATCAGAATGGTCTTCTGTTTAAAATATGTGATGGTTGGTCCGGACAAGGCATAGCACAAGGAATCGCTTTATATAGCCAGTGGGGCTTCGGTCAACCCCACTGTCAAATCGGCGGTGGTGGTGGCACTGGGGGCAGCGGTTTCGGCGGAGGCAACTAATCGTCAATTTGTCGGAAATACAAATTGTGTTCCACCAGTTCTATCGAAATCGTTTCCTCTCTCCTGAAGAGTTAAAGTGTCATTTTGATTGTTTCTAGTTCTCGTAATATTGATCGTGAACGGTTGATCTTTCAAGACACTTATATTCACACTGTTTCCAGAAAGGGCTGTCGGATTTCCGAGATAATCAGTAATTGTCCAAGTGAATGTTGCGGCTCCCAGCGTTGACATTGAAGGATCTACGATGTCGATTTGGTACTGCTTCTGAGTGGCACTTTCTCCTGACGAAGTTACTTTGAATGAGAATCCATTTGCAGTAGCCTGATTGATTATGTAACCAAACGGGCTCACATCCTCGGCGTAGTATCCTTGAGATTCGTTGTCACAGCGTTTTCGAACCGTAACAATTCGAACGGTATTGGGTTTTCCTGGCAAGTTTGGCACGAAAATGGTTCGGTTACCCATATCTCGTTCTTCACCGTGGTAAATTACTGTTCCATCTGGATTTGGGATGCCGTTTGTATATGTTCCGTCAGGTTTCTGAAGTTCTACATAATCACATGGTCCGTACTTGGAATGTTTATAAAACGTATACGCGATATAATCAGGCGTCCCTTGCACAGGGGCCGTGTATTCGTCGACGAAACCATTAAACTGGCCATAAGCATCTACCCCGGGCTGAAGGTTTGGATGACTAGATGCCGCACGAAAGCCCCTCAATGTATTTCCTGGCGCAGCATTTGGTAAATTGTTTCGAAAATCACTCACTCCATTGAGAGGAATGCCTCTAGAAGTTAGAACATCATTAATCACGGATTCATAAATGCTTAGTCCATTTCCCGCGGGCCACAATTGACGAGCTGCATTTTGAACTGTCGTTCCAAAATCACGCATCGCAAATGTTGAATTGTTGGTGACAAGTGAAATGGTCTTCCAAATAAGTAGATTTGTCTTATCAATTCCAAGACCTGCCTCATTTGCTATGTCGAAAAAAACAGCTCCAATATACATCCCTGCCAGATCAGCTCCCGTCGGACCATCTGCATCAGTTGAGCCCAATGGACGAACAAAAGGAAAAACATTTCCGTTTTTCGTGGTGTTCGCTTCATCGTACATCATGACGTTACGAATTTTTGGCCCTTTGTCGCACGAAGCGAGAGTACCCCCGCACTGACGGCTCGCCCACGAGCGATGAGCATAGAAGAAATATTTGAAAAGTTCTTCATGGCCTGTGTAGCGATAGGCAGACCAAGTTGTTAATCCGTCATTCAGCGCTGGCAGCATATTCGTCTGCCAATTGTTATTCTCACCAAAAAATTGATCCGTTGGGAATCCTGCGTTAGTTCCGATTATCCAAAAGGAAGCTAAGCCTACATAGTCCCCTATAAATGCCTCTGCATCCCAGCCCAACGACAATGGTGGAAGTGTAGAAAATGGTGCTTGCGGACCTCGAGTTCGCAACGGAATGTTATAAGCATTTCCTACTGGGAAAAAAGCCAATCCATCGTTGTTAAAATCCTCCACAACCCTCAAAGTCGGTTTCGCCGCTGTGGGTGGAAGTCCCAAATTAAGGTCGGGGCGATATTGTAGGTTCCTTAAGTTCTGATCCAGTTGCTGAGGTAGATGAAGATCTGAAATGAATTGATCATTTAAAAATCGTTTTCTGAAATCGTCCACCCAGTAATACAAATGACCTTCTGTATTCCAGATGATCGCCTCACGCTGCGGCGCATTCGCATCCCCTGCATAATTGACCCTGAAGTCATTGTTGACCGATGAAATTGGGTTCACTTGGGGAAATCCTGAAGCTGAATCATTTATAGACTCGACAGCGCTCTGACTATACTTGCCCGTCAGCACTCCACCGTTACTGCCGATTTGGTTTCCGTTGGCGTCGTAAATTCCCAGATTGTCGAGACAAACTTCTTGCGGCGTTTTGAAAGCACCAGTCGTGAAATCGATGGGGCCGTCTACAAAGATAAGCGCCTTTCCGTGATTTCCATCCGCCGGGCACGGATTCGTCGTCACCGAACCCATCACAGTGAAACTAAATGGCGAATTCGAAGAATCTCCATTCGTAAAAGTGATCGCGCCTGAAGGAGTTCCAACAGCAGTGGTATTCATTTGAACCACGAACGAATCCGAAGCGCCCGGTGCCAGACTCGAAGAACTAAACGGAGTCACGAGAGTGAATCCACTGGGAACGCTGACGCTTCCTAAACTCAGTGGCTCACCTCCCACGTTTTGAACCGAGAAAGTTTTTTGAGGAGCGGATGACGATTGCTGAACCGTTCCAAAATCAATCGTCGTGACTCCGTTCGTAATTTGCGCGCCACCACTCGAAACCGAAATCTGTGGCGGAGTGAGTACATTCGCTGTGAGCGTGAACGAAAAAGTGGGCATTCCAGGAACATTCGTGCTGAAGCTGGCTTGCGCCGACTTCATTCCAGCCGTGCTTGAGTCGACTTGAATGATAAAATTCTCTGAAGCGCCGGGGGCCAAAGTGGACGAAGCAAAATCCTGAGTTCGAATGAAGCCCGCACCCACGCTGACGCTTCCTAAATTGAGAGTCGAGCCCCCAGTATTTTGAACCGTGAATGTTTTGGCGACATTTGTACCTTGAGTCACAGTTCCAAAATCGTCGGTCGAAAGATTGGCGACCGTGGTTCCATTGTCGGTGACCAAAAGACTGGCCGGCGAATTCACGGTTCCAGAAAGCGAGAACGTGAACGGGCTCGCTGTGGAATCGTTATCGGTGATCGTCACTTGACCGGACTTAGATCCTGCAGAGCTCGTGTCTTCTTGCAATGTAAAACTATCGCTCGCGCCCGGCTGAATGGTGGAATTCGTGAGCGCTGACTGCAGACTGAATGAGCCCGTCACCTGAATATTGCTGACTGTGAGAGGAGCATTTCCGGTGTTTTGTACCGTCACGGTCTGTGTGGAAGACGCGCCCTGAGTGACGGTCGTAAAATTCAAAGTCGATCCACTTGTGATCGGCGCCCCATTATTGGAAAGCTGCATTCTGGGAGCGGTGACCGTTCCCGCCAGCAAAAATGTAAATGGATTCGCCGTGGAATCGTTATCAGTGATTGTCACCTGCCCGGATTTTGATCCTGCAGAACTCGTGTCTTCTAGAACCGTGAAGGATCCACTCGTCCCAGGCTGAATGGTAGAATTCGAAAGCCCCGACTGCAAACTGAACGAACCTGTGACTTGAATACTGTTTACGGTAAGAGCCGCATTTCCAGTATTTTGAACGATGAATGTCTGACTTGAAGGACTGCCTTGCACCACGGTGGCAAAAGTCACCGTCGACTGACTCCCAATCGTCGTACCATTATTCGTGATCTGCATCTTCGGCGTGGGAGGCGCTGACACGGAGCCCATGACACCGATCAAGAACGAACTTGCCGATGAATCATTCGTGGGAATCGTGATACTTCCGGAATAGTTTCCAACGTTCGCGGTTGTATCGAGCTGAACAATCAAATTATCAGAAGCTCCTGGTGCGAGAACGCTTGCAGGACTATGAGTGGCGACAAAACCGGAGGGCAAAGTAATTTGACCGATATTCAAATTCGCATTTCCGGTATTCGTGAGCACGAATGTTTTCGAAGGCGGAGTTGAACCTTGAGTTGCGGATCCATAGTCAAAAGATTGGCCACTCGATATCGCTTGTCCATTGAAGCTCACACTGAGATGAGCGGCAGGCTGAACGACGGTTCCACTGACACCGAACGTAAAAGGATTCGCCGTCCCATCAGAATTGGTGATCACAACTTTTCCAGAAAAATTTCCAGCCGCATTCGTATTCATTCCGATGACTAGATTCTGCGAAGTTCCGGCGGGAATCGACGTCGGCGATTGGATCACAGAAAATCCATTGGGGACCGTGATCGGTCCTACACTGAGGGAGGTGTTTCCTGAATTCATGATCGCAAATGATAAGGTGGGAGGTGTCGAACCCACATTTGCGGATCCGTAATTAAAAGAGCTTTGATTATTTACCACTGGAACGCCGTTTTGAGTGATATTGATCTTCGGTGCCGACGACGTCACACTTCCTGTGACGTGGAAGGAAAAAGGATTTTGGCCAGGCGCTGTGTTGAAAAACTTCGCGACTCCCGAAATTGTAATCGGCACAGATGAATTGAGCTGAAGCTGAAAAGTCGTTGAGGTACGGGCAAATAGAATGAGCGAGGGTTGTTTTACGACTTTGATTCCGGCCGGAACGTGGAGTGGCCCTACCAGAGCTACAAAATTTCCAGTGTTTGTAATTTTAAAGGTCTGAACAGGAGTCACGGTGCCTTGCTGAACTGTTCCAAAGTCAACGGTGCTCACGTTGTCGAAAACGATAGTGTTTGTAGAAACATCAACGACCTGAAGCCTCGAAAAGAGCGTTGAAAGAAGAATTATTGGCCCTGGGAATGCTTGCGAATTTTGTGGAACTATTGTGAGGAGGATTCCAAGAGACCAAAGCCACCTTGAAAAGAAATTTTTATACGACAGCATACACTCTCCATAAGTTTCCCTTTTCAGGGGCCCATCTCAATGACCATCCGATGGCCCATTTTTTCTCGATCGCTAAGCGGGCGCGCTCAGCAAACTCAAGATAAATAATTTGTGTTTAATACCCTGCCCGCCCTACTTCATTCTTTGGAAAGCAAGACTAATGCCAAGTCTTCCACTTTCAGTTTGCAAGCTTTTGCGCAGTGACGCGGAGAGACTTAAACCTCTTAAATTGCTAGTTTTCGTCGATTTAAGAAGTTTTATGGAAACCTGATCTTTCCGAAATGCTTTTAGAAGTTTGCGACATTCTTGTCGCGACTTCTATGCAACTAAGTCGCAGAGGGATGAGTGGAGGTGCCCTCAACGAACCCACAAAATATTTTTTGTTTAGATACTCCATGCAGGGATTTCTGCTCGTTTTGCGATAAAAACTTCCGAACTAAAAACTCTTCGCTGTCTACGTGGCACCGAAATTGCAGGGATTCAAGTTTTGAGTAATTTGAGCAGGGTTTGGAGATTATATGATTTGCAAGGCTGGACCCCTCAAGGTGCGATTTTTCATTCGAAGTGTTTTTGTTTTCAGATGGAGCTTATTGCTATCCATTATATTTTTTACTCCCAGATCTTGGGCTCAATCGGATAATCCATTTAATTCGTCTTCAAATGACCATCCCTCAGGGTGTCGAGTGGGAGTTTTATGAAGGTCCCGCTGGAACTCAAGTAGGAACTATGGCAAAACAGGCGATTAGAGAGCTGGATGAGACAATGGCTGATCGCCGTAATCAAGAAGACATCGGAAGAGCGTCTGGCTTTTTTCACGGCGGAAGCGATCAAGTCGTGATTCCAAAAGAAATTTTAGAAGACTCTAGATTTAAACCGGAAAAAACCAAATTTAACGGAGAGCCTAGATGAAACCAATTGTCTCTGGTGGATTTATGACATCGCAAAGTTCGATCAACCCCGAATTTGGCGGAAAATTTTACAGGTATTTAGTCACACTCGACAATCACTCGTCTGCCTATTCCCTGCAAGATGGTAATGAGTATCTTACGATTCAGAGCCTATACCCGAATCTGTCAAAAGGCGAAAGGGAACGCTTTGGAAGAAATGTTGCAAATGGTGACCGCGTCATCGTCGAATATATCCCTTGGAAGGGCATGAACGTAATTACTTCCATTGATTTTGAAGATCCGGAAAAGCGCAATTGGTGAACTTCCGGAAAATGTCCCGAATACAAAGGTTATGTAGAGGTAACGAAAGGAAAATTGAAGTGAAATCAATTTCATCTAAGGGTGTGATCTCCAAACGTGACACACTCAATCCAGAATTCGGAGGCAAATTTTATCATTACGAAATCACGCTTGAGAATGGTTTCAAAGCGTATGTCCTTAAGTCGAGTGAGGAATATATGGAAATCGACAGTATTTATCCTAAATTGCGAAAAGGCATCACCGAGAACTTCGGTCGAAACGTCGGAAATAGTGACCGGGTCATCGTCGAATATATTCCATGGAAGGGCATGAACGTAATCACTGCCATTGATTTTGAAGATCCGGAGAGACGATAAGCTCAAACAAAACCACAGAAGCCTCGCTCGCAAACACCCTATGCGCGCTTCACTTCGATTGCCCTATCACCCTTTCGCCTCACCTGAAATACGGGAACGGGAGCGGGCTCGTGCTTGACTGAAATTAAAATCTTTTCGAGCTCATAATTCGAAGTCGAAGCGCTATTTAAATAAGCTGCCGTTTTTTCTCCGATGAGCACAGCGCCGGGTGGGCAAGCGGCTTCTAAACGCTGAGTGAAATTTACGGCTTCGCCCAAAACCGTATAATTGAAATGCTTTTGGCTTCCGGTGTTTCCAATAATCATCTCTCCCGTATTCACTCCGATGCGCAGCTGAAGGGTCTCGTGAAGTCCAAGTTGTGCGCTCGAAGTCCTTACCAGAGCCTCTTGAATTTGAAGGGCTGCTTCGACAGCGCCCACCGCAGCTTCGCGCGCCCCTTCGATCTTGGATGAATCACCAAAAAAAGCCAGCAAGCCGTCCCCCGTTTTCTTATCAATGAGCCCTCCAAATTCAAAAATAATTGGATCCACGATCCCGAAAAATTTCTGCATGAATGAAAAAATCTGCTCGATTTGTAAATCAGCGGTGACCTTGCTGAACTTGACAATGTCCACGATCATTGTCGTAAGTTCTGCGCGTCGACCTTCGAGCGTAAGCTTTTCTTTTCCAGAAAGAAGTCGGCCGAGTCGCTCTTCGCTCACATAGCCACTCAAAGCCCGTTCAATTAAACCTCGTTCTTCGAAATCTATGATCGAGCGCGTTGCAATGGCGACAATGCCCTCTCCAAATAAACCCAGAAAAATAGGAATCGGATGCAGTCGCATATTCCAAAAAAATGTAGCAAAAAAATCTGCCACCACAGCAGCGATTGAAATGATAAGCACCGTCGTTAAACAACCGCGCAATCGCATCCTCACACTCGAAAAAACAATAAAACTCGCGCCCAACAAAAATAGAATTTTTGAAACTAAATCGCTCCAAAAATTGCTCCAAGGAATATGCCCCTGCAAAATATTACTAAGTGCGGTCGCCACGAGCTTTCCCACAGTAAATCGATCTCCTAAAAAGGTCGGAAAATACGAGTTGTCATCGACGACATCCAAAATAAGAATTCCGCTTTTGAGTTCAGCAATTTTCTCTGGCTCCGCCTCCAAAATTGGATCCGGATAGAAATACAGTGGAAGAGGATTCGGAAGCTCCCATGTCTTTTTTTGCTCGGCAGATTTACAGCTGCGAAGCCAGAACTTGTGCTTGAGATCATAAAAATACGACTGGCAACCTTCGTGATCTGCCAGAGCCGGCAGAATGGCAGACGGCACTGATCGCCGCGAGGCCTTTTGGGTTAAATCAAACTCATGGACGAATAAGGAAGATACATCCGGTCTAAAAAAAATCGATCCCCACAGATTGTTGGATCCAAAATAGTTCAGCTCGGTCGGTTCAATCTTAAGAAGACTCGCTAATGAAGTCTCTAAGCCAACACCACTCGTCTGTTCGATCAAAGACGAAATTCGCTCCTCAATTTTGATATCGGCATGACTTACCTCTTTTAAACTTCCTGGTAGAATTTCAAACGGACGGATCAAATGTTTAGAGGATTCAACGACGCTTTTTAAAATGGGATCCTGAAGTAAGCGATGAGAGCTCACATTCATCACAATCGAGCCAGGGAATTTTTTAAATTGTTCGGCAAGTTTAGTACGGGTCGTGTCATCAAACCAAAAATCATAACGGCTAGGATATTCCAGCTCCAAAAGATAGACATCGGAAGATGGATGCATTTGGTCTCGCCAGTGATTTCTTTGCCAACCCTGCTTTAACGCAAACCAACGCACATCAAAGAAGTCGACAATTGCCTGCAAAGGCTCGTGTTTGAACGCAAAACGATCGCTCGTCTGAAAATCATGAAGTTTTTTGCTCCCAAAAAAAACAAAAACCACGCCAGTGATGAAGCTCAGCCATACCAAAAAGAAGCGCTGTCGATAAAATGGACGTCTTTTCTTCATAAATAGCAATTGTTTATGAAACGATGTGATCCCCTACTACTCCTTATATGTTGACAGGAATAAATTTCGGTCGCAAACGAGGGCCATCCTTTTCAATCTATTGAAAATAATCAGCTTAACGCAGCGCGCGTCTCGACAAGCGCACTTCAGCCTCGATACAATGAATAGGAATGATGTTTTATCGACGCCAGGTCATCACTCATCGAAAGGTTCAGCTTAAACTCGCCTCAGTTTTTTTACTTTGGTTTGGCGTCTTCATTGCTTTTTTTTCGTTCATCTTCTTCGTGAACTTTGCAATGTCGAGCTCACGCACCGAAGGCATGGTCATTCATGATCAACTCATGACCAAAATGATTTTGGTTCAACAGACGAAGGATCTTGCCGTTTGGTATGGGCTTGCCGCGATCGGCTATCTTCTGCTCGCAGGAACATACCTCATTATCTACAGCCATCGCCTCACGGGCCCCGTTTTCAAGCTCACGAAGGCACTCGAAAAAGCCTCGAAGTCGAATACCTTGCCTGGAAATATTCGATTTCGAAAAGCCGACGCCTTTTCCGAACTCGCCACCGCCTTTAATGAATTCGTCGAAAAAGTCCGCAACGGCGAATTCGACACTCATAAAAAATAAAATATCCCATTGAGGGGCGGTTCAGTTCAGCCGCCGTGCGCTCACGCACATCCACAATCTGCCTCTCGTTTTTATTTAATCTGCGGCGGTGGGAGTGATTGAAGCTTCGGTCGTCTTGCCTTCGCGATTGTAACTGATGGGAACGGCTTTACCCACTTGATCGGGAGTGAGTTCCTTCCAATCACCCAACATTTTTAAATCCCGATAATCCCATTTGAGAATCCGATCCTGAACCCGAAGGCCTGCCTGATAAGCGGGACTCCCCACATCGACTTGTTGCACTAAAAAACCTTGGTCCGAAACAAAACGGATTTTGAAGCCGACATAGGGCGTAACAACTCGTCCCGTCTTCATGATGGACGACACTGAATCTTGAACTCGCGGCAGGCGCAGCGCTAATCCCCAAGGAGCGTCCGCAATCGGAGGCGCCACATAGCCAGCGATTCGAAAAAGCGAATCCACTAGAACTCCACCCATAAGCATGGCCTCGGGATGAGGAGTAAAGAAAATCAGATCCTCATCGATTCCCGTATTCAGATTGGAGTGAAAAGGTTGCAAATTCACCGCCAACCGATCGAGTATTCCTGGATAACTAGAACTCAAAATCGAAAGTGGCTCGTCAAATGTGAGCGTTTCCGATCGCGCCACCCAATGATTGTCCGCCGTAAAATGAAGTGAAACGGGAAGCTTCGTTTTCAAGACGATCAGATCGAGCGAGCGGTCGATCCCCTGCACCTTCACGTCCATCCAAGGAAAACTTCCATTCGTGCATTGGATGTCGTGGACATCTTCATACCAAGGCAGAATGCTT
>Ga0207108_1126_pt1 | contig 13366 bp, 8 predicted proteins | sample Alteio_BWMinHeat_76_FD_153562 | JGI IMG/M metagenome (GOLD analysis project Ga0207108, IMG submission 153562) | Enriched cells from forest soil in Barre Woods Harvard Forest LTER site, Petersham, Massachusetts, United States -... | ecosystem: Environmental > Terrestrial > Soil > Temperate forest >...
CTCACACTCACGCCGTGGAGCGCCGCCTGTTCTCGATCTGGAATAATTTGATATTCGGGAAGTCCAAGTTGGTAATCCGTATTGATGTCCGTCATCAAATCCGTGGCTTCCATTTTTTTCATGAACGCATTTGCATATTCGCCAAGCTGTTCCCACTTAGGGCCGCGAATCGTGAACTCGATTGGAAATCCACGAGATGAAGAAAACCCTGCCGCGGACAATTCCTGTAGATAAGCTTTCACGTCAGGGATGGTTTTGAACTTCTCTCGGCAAAGATCCATGAATTCCTGCTGACTGAGCTCGTGATGTTTTTCGGGATCGATGCCGCGATGTCCTTTGGAATGCATAGTGACGAATACGATTCCGGTGTTGACCTCACCACCCCCAAAACCTCCAATCGCCGCATAGTAGCGATCTACTTCCGAACGACTCATGAGAAATTTTTCGATGATTTTGAATTTCTCGTCGGTCAACTGCAGGGAAGATCCCACGGGCGTTTCGATACGCCCAAAAAATTTAGATTGATCCTGGCTGGGCACGAGTTCCTTATTTACAAAATAAAGCAGCGGAATGCTTGCCGCAAAAAACAAAAGAGAACCTAAAATGGTTTTCCAGGGATGTCTGATAATGATGCCAAGAGTGCTGCGATATGATTCCTTAAGCCATTCCAAAAATCTTTCAACTGATCTTCCAAATTTTGTATTTCTCTTGGAGATATCTAAAAATTGTGAGCATCGCATCGGAGTAAGCGTAATCGCCTCCACAAGTGAAAGCGCTACAGCAACAGTGATCGTGACACCGAATTGGTAGAAAAATCGTCCGATAATTCCTTTCATGAAAACCACCGGAAGAAAAATCGCAATGATCGCGACGGATGCGGCCATTGCGGCAAAGTAGATTTCTCGAGAACCATCCAGAGCGGCTAAAAATCGATTCTTTCCCATCTCTCGATGACGAGTGATGTTTTCAAGCATCATGATCGCATCGTCGACCACAATTCCAATCGCCAGCGTAAGGCCTAGCAACGTAAACGTGTTCAAAGTAAACCCTGCAAAATAAAGCACAATGAAAGTTCCCACAATTGAAGTGGGAATGGCCAAAATTACATTGATCGTGGAAGACCACGACCCAAGAAAAATCCAGCATACGAGCGCAGTCAAAAAGGCCGACAAGAGCAAAGTGAAATCCAATTCATGGACTGAATCTTCGATGTATTGAGTCGAATCGAAGTTAATCGCTAGCTTTACTTCGCTCGGCAAAATTTTCTGCAAGCGAGCCATTTCAGCTTTTACAATCTTTCCCACCTGGACCGCATTTGAACCGCGCTGTTTCTTGATCCCTAAACCAACAGCAGGCTCTTCATTTGATCGACTTGCCCGCCGGACATCCGCTAAGCCTTCTTCAACTTTTGCCAACTGCGACAGATGGATTGGAACATAATTGGGCTGCCCACCGCGCGAGTTGATGAGAATATTTCCGAAATCTTTAACGGAAGTTGTCTCGCCTAGCGTTCGAATATTGTATTCTTTGCGCTGGGTGTCGAGCGGTCCTCCGGGCGTCTCGATGTGTTCAGTTTGAATGGTAGAAACGATATCACTCACTGAAAGCTGATATTGTTGAAGGAGTTTTGGATCCACCCAAACGCGCAAATTGGGGTCCACAAATCCACCCAAAAAAACTTCGCCGACACCTGGCAGACGTGAAAAATAATCTTTCACATGATCCCGGACGTACGCCATGAGATCCTTCAGAGGAAGTTTGTCGCTTCGAAGGGTGAGCCACATGATCGGCTGATCCTCTGGATTAGCCTTCATAATCACGGGCGGATCGATTTCGCGAGGAAGTCGCTTCTGTACCTGCGCAATCTTGGTTTGAATTTCCTGAACGGCGACGTCGATGGATTGGCCGAGTTCGAATTCAATCGAGACAGTCGCCGAACCATTGCGCGACGTTGAGTGAATGGATTTTACTCCTTGAACCGAAAGGACGGCTTCCTCGACGATGTCCACCACATCGAGTTCCATGACTTCAGGCGCAGCGCCCTCGAGATTGAGAGTGATCGTCACAAATGGAAAATCGACATCGGGTAGTTCACTGATTCCCATTCGAAAAAAAGCAATGGCTCCAAAGATGATGAGCCCGAACATAAGCATCCAGGCAAAAACAGGGCGGCGAATGGAGATTTCAGAAAGGCTCATGAAGGTCCTCGGTCTGACCATTTTGAACTGGTGGCGAGATCGAGTTTAACCTTATTGAGTTTCACCGAGAATTTTGCGCGATCCCAGGCGGTCTGGCTGTCCTGAAAAGAGGACAAGCTATTTAGCACATCCAAATTCGTCACAAGCCCAAGATTATATTGGTGGGTTTGTTCTTTGTAGGACTTTTCCGCAAGTTGAGTCGCCTCGGCGAGGGCGGTCTCCTGCTGAGCAGAAGATTTGAGTTGAATATAGAGCGTTCGAATCTCTTGAACAGCGGCTCGTTCAGTTTGTAATAGAGAAAGCTGAGCTTGTCGCAATTGGGACTGTGCCGTGCGAATGTTAGACTGTGTTTGGCCTCCGGAAAAAAGAGGCACCGTCAATATGATCTGAGCGTCCCAGTGGATGTCTTTGCTCGGACCCGTCCTCTTGAGGTAATAGTCTCCGGTAAAATCCAAATAGGGAATATGTCCCGTCCAGGCGATCCATACCGAGTCATCGGCGACTTTCCATTTTGCGTACTGGGATCGGTAGTCAGGGCGAGATTTCACCGCTGTCAAATAAGAGTCGACGCTGCCTATTTTTTCTGCCGCAAAAGGTTGAGACGAATCCTGCAGCTCGACCTCAGAAGAAAATCCCGTTAAAAAAGCCAGGCTTTCTCGCATTGCAAGAATTTGGCCGCGAGTGTTTTCTTGATTCGCTCGCACGCTGGCCATTGCCGATTCTACACTCAGAACTTCGCTCGAACGAGATCGGCCAATTCGCGTTCTCGCTTTTAAATCCTTGGTGCGATTGTCGTAGAGTTTCAATTCGGTCGCAAGATTGTGGTCGTCTTGTTCCAACGACAGCACCGAATAATAGGCGGCGGCAACTTGCTTATAGAGGTCAAGGACCGATTGATTGTAATCCTCTTGGGCTCCTTGAACCGTTTTGTTGGCGCCGCGCAGTCCAATAAATTCCTTAAAGCCATGAAAGAGTGGCTGGGTGGCTTGAATTTTGGCGAGGGGTTGGCGCGATGGAGATGAACTGACAGTTCCGGTGTTATCCGTGGTGGCCGATGACTCTTGCCAAAGATAGGAACCTATACCGTTGATTTGAGGAAGTGCTGTGCTTAGCGCCAGCCAATATTTCTCACGTGCCTGAATGAGAAGTTCCTTTTGGCTACCAATTACTTCGCTCTTTTGGAGGGCCGATTGAAAGCATTCCTCCAAGGTCTTGGCCGAAGTCGCAGCAAAAACCTTGCAAAGAGCCATGGGCAAAATACTGCCTAAAAAACACATCCAGCTCAGGCCTATGATGAAGATTTTCTGAGTTTTCATTGAGTAGCTACCATTTAGGATGGGGAATTTCGATAGCAGCGTCAAATGAAGACAACGGGGTCAGGCACGGAAGGTGCCAGACCTCGAAAGTAAAATCCGGCGCAGATCTGATTTGATCTCGATTGTCTACTACGAATAGCCTGGCACCTTCGGTGCCTGACCCCAAAACACCCGCTAGCTTCCATGATGAAAATCATTTAATTTTTGAGATTCATGGGTTTCATTGCTTCGACTGTGGATCGTGAATCGTCGGAATACCGGGAGAATGAACGCTACCATCGCCAGCTGGCTGAAAAACTGTACTCTTTGCGCTCACGGGCTTCGGAGGGTGGGGGTTCTGAAGTTCGCAAAAAACACGAAGATCGAGGCAAACTTTTTGTTCGGGATCGCATTCAAAGACTACTGGATCCACAGTCTCCGTTTTTGGAACTAAGTGGGCTTGCGGCTTATGAAATGTATGATGATGCAGCTCCCGCCGCAGGGCTGGTGACCGGGATCGGACGAATCTCAGGGCTCGAGGTGATGATCGTCGCCAACGATGCGACAGTGAAAGGTGGAACGTATTTCCCGATCACCGTAAAGAAACATCTTCGCGCCCAAGAAATTGCACTCGAAAATCGGCTTCCCTGTCTTTATTTGGTGGATTCCGGCGGAGCCTACTTGCCTCTTCAAGCCGAAGTATTTCCTGATCGCGAACATTTTGGGCGGATTTTTTACAACCAAGCGCAAATGTCTCTGCGTGGAATTCCGCAAATTGCTGTTGTGATGGGAAGTTGTACCGCTGGGGGCGCTTACGTTCCCGCCATGAGCGATGAAGTCGTGATGGTGAAGAATCAGGCTACGATTTTTCTTGGGGGGCCCCCATTGGTGAAAGCTGCGACCGGGGAAGAAATCGACGCCGAATCTCTAGGCGGTGCCGACGTACATTGTCGAAGGAGTGGCGTTTCCGACCATATGGCGGAGAACGATGAAAATGCGCTTCAGTTGGCACGAAAGATCGTCAGCCATCTCAATTGGAAAAAGAAGATCCAAGTCGTGGTCCGCAAACCGCGAGAGCCGGAATATGCGAGCGAAGAAATTTACGGGCTTCTTCCCAAAGATCTTCGCGTGAGTTTTGATATTCGCGAAATCTTGGCACGCCTATTAGATGCTTCTGAACTCGACGAATTCAAACCCCTTTACGGAACCAGCTTGGTCTGCGGATTTGCCTATCTTCACGGATATCCCGTCGGTGTGATTGCCAATAACGGGATCTTGTTTTCCGAAAGCGCGCTGAAGGGAACCCACTTCATCGAGCTCTGCTGCCAAAGAAAAATTCCTCTTTTATTCGTTCAAAATATCACCGGATTCATGGTCGGATCAAAATATGAAGCTGGAGGAATCGCGAAGGATGGCGCCAAGCTTGTTGCAGCTGTCTCCGCCGCCACGGTTCCAAAAATCACTCTGATCGCGGGAGGCTCCTTTGGCGCAGGGAACTATGGAATGTGCGGTCGAGCTTTTCAACCACGCTTTCTATTCATGTGGCCGAATGCAAAAATTTCGGTGATGGGTGGCGAACAAGCTTCCAATGTCTTATGGACGGTCAAAGGAAAGAATGACTCGCAGTCCGAGCAGAATTTCAAATCTGAAATTCTCCGAAAATACGAAACCGAAGGAAGCGCTTATTATTCCACGGCGCGCCTCTGGGATGATGGAATTGTGGACCCCAAAGAGACTCGTCAAGTCCTTGCGCTAGCTCTGTCGGCGACGCTCAACGCCCCAATCGAAGACACCCGATTCGGTGTCTTCAGGATGTAGGTTGTAAGAAGAGAAGAAAAAGAAGTTATGGCAAACCATCGATTTCTGGAATTAGAAAAAAAAGGAGAGATTCTGACGGTGACTCTGAATCGACCCGAGATCAAGAACGCGATGAATGCGGAAATGATCCAAGAGATTCTCGCTGTTTTCTCCAATGTTCCAGACGATGTGCGCGCGGTGATTCTTCGCGGAAGTGGTAACTTCTTTTGTGCCGGAGGGGATATTCACTGGATGAAAAGCTCCGCACAAAAATCGGCTGAGGAAAACGATAAAGATGCACTTCAACTCGCCAGAATGATTCGAGCTGCCGACGAATGTCCTGTGCCCTTAATTGCACAAGTCAAAGGGGGTGCTTTTGGAGGTGGGGTAGGTTTAGTCGGTGCCAGTGATATCGTGATAGCCGATGAGTCGGCCGTATTTTCTCTCTCAGAAGTAAAGCTCGGCTTAATTCCCGCGACAATCGGGCCTGTTGTGATGCGAAAAATTGGAGTCAGCGAAGCGCGCCGTCTCTATCTTACGGGACGAAAATTTTCTGCCGCGGAGGCTCAGCGTATCCATCTCATTCACGAAGTTGTGCCCTCGGGATCTTTGCTTTCGGTAACACAGGATTATTTGCGTGAGCTTGAAACTTCGGGGCCGCAAGCGGTGCGAACAGCGAAGAAACTCATTCGAGAAACGATGGGGACAACGCTCTGGGATCCAGATGTTTCGGAAAAAACTTCAAAGCTGCTCTCGAGGGTGAGAATTGGGACTGAAGCCCAGACCGGAATGGAATCTTTTTTGTCTGGCAAGGCTCCTCCCTGGAAACGCAGCTTAATTTAGGCCATAAAAAAGACGACGAATGATTCTTTATATCGCCAATCGAGGTGAGATTGCGCTTCGCATTTTGCGAACGGCAAAACGAATGGGCTTCAAAGTTGCCGTCGGTTTTGCGAATCAAGACGAAGCATTGCCTTTTGTCGAAGAGGCCGACATTCGACTTCCATTAGAGGGTCGTGAAGCGAAAGATACGTACTTACATTTTGAAAAAGTCTTGGATGCGGCTCGAAAAGCGAAAGCGCAATATCTTCATCCCGGCTATGGGTTCCTCGCCGAAAGTTCACAGTTCGCCAACCTCTTAGAATTGGAGGGAATAGAATTCGTGGGTCCCAGTCCGGAGAGTATGCGGCTCTTAGGAGATAAAATTGGATCACGCCATTTTTTGAAAAATCTGAATGTCCCGCTTCTGCCTTCTTATGAAGACAAGGATCAATCTTTACCTGCATTAAAAAAAGCTGCCGAAGAAATTGGCTTTCCAATTCTCATCAAGCCTTCTGCAGGTGGCGGTGGAAAGGGAATGCTTCGCGTCGATCAAATTGATGAGTTTGAATCGGCACTTTCATCTTCCAAAAGAATTGCTAAATCTGCTTTTGGCGACGACCGAGTTTTTCTAGAAAAGTTTTTAGATCCGGCAAGACACATCGAGGTGCAAATCGCCGCCGACAAAAGAAAGAATATCATCGTTCTAGGAGAACGCGAATGTTCGCTGCAGAGAAAACATCAAAAGTTGATTGAAGAAACTCCGTGTGTGTTTTTGAGTCCCAAGCTGCGCGAGAAAATCTGGGCTCTTTCTCAGACGATTGCCAATGAGGCGTCTTATTTTTCGTTGGGCACGGTCGAATGGATTTGGAATGGCAAGGACGAGATTTATTTTTTAGAAGTAAATACTCGTCTGCAAGTGGAGCATCCCGTGACCGAAATGGTTTGGAATCTCGATCTTGTGGAACTGCAGCTGAAGGTGGCCATGAGCGAAACGCTGGAAAAAATTCCTCTCCAACCCGAAGGCCATTCGATGGAAGCTCGAATTTGTGCAGAAGATCCGACCCAGGATTTTCTCCCTAGTGGCGGAAAAATACATCGCCTTGAACTTCCCACCGGCTTACGAAATGATTTTGGATACCGCGAAAAAAATGAGATTCCTTCAGAATTTGATTCTCTCATTGGAAAAGTTATTGCACATGGGGACAATCGAAATGAGGCGCTTCAGAAATTGAAGACTGGATTGGAACAACTCGTTCTCTTTGGACCAACCACCAACCGTGCCTTTCTCGTGAGGGTCCTATCGGATCTGCGGGTGCAGTCGGGCGAACTTGCAACGAATTTAATTCAATCCATAGATCTTGGCTTTGATGTGAAGAGCGGACTCTCGCTCGTGAAAGACTTAAAGGCCGGGAACTTCGTGGGCTCGTCTTTGGCGACTCTGGAAAACGAAGAGATTGAAGATCTCGACTATTATTCCCCCTGGGGACCAGTGCGCTTAGCTCAATCCCGTGGCTCATCAGTTCATTTTGAAGAATTCGGCGGTCAAAAGTATTTCCATACGGCTTTTGCCGATTGGACGACAGAGCGCAATCGAAACAAGTCCTCTGACACCCGCCATGCAGCAGGGCTCAGCGGATTAGAGACCTCATTTGATGAATCGGTCAAAAGCCCAATGCCCGCAAAAATCATCAAAGTGAATGTGCGAAAAAATGACAAAGTGAGGAAGGGTCAAGTTTTATTGATTTTGGAGGCCATGAAGATGGAGCATCAAATCAAAGCTCCTCGTGAAGGAGTTATTGAGGATGTTTTAACGAAGGAAGGCGAACAGGTTCCGATCGAAGCGGAACTGATTCGATTTGCAAAAAAAAATGAAAGCCCCTGAGCATCGCATTAAAATTGTAGAAGTTTCTCCACGCGATGGACTTCAAAACGACTCGACTATTTTTTCGGTAGAAGAACGTGGCGCCCTTATTCGCCAATTGGTTGAATCAGGAGTTCAATTTGTGGAAGCAGGAAGTTTTGTTTCAGCAAAGGCTATCCCCGCTATGAAAGACTCCGAAAAGGTCTGGGAGCATTGCCGATCTCTTTCCGCGGACCTGAGTTTTTTAGTCCCGAATGAAAAGGGGCTGGAACGCGCTATGGCGATAGACGTGAAATCAATAGCTGTCTTTACGGCCACGAGCGACACTTTCAATCAAAAAAACATTGGACGCTCCGTCGATCAGTCGCTCGAAGAATATACGCCACTCATCGCGAAAGCGTTGCAAAATAAGATGCGAGTTCGGGGCTATGTTTCCACTGCCTTTGGATGTCCCTACGAGGGTCCGCAGGAGCTAAGCCGGATCGTGGAAGTGACGGGTCGGCTTTTCGAAATGGGATGCGACGAAGTTTCGGTTGGAGATACGATTGGGGTCGCGCATCCAAAGCAAGTCGACGAAGTATTTCGGAAACTCAGCGGCCAGTTCCCCCTCTCGCGGCTTGCGGGACACTTTCACGACACCCGAGGCATGGCGATCGTCAATATCAAGGCGGCACTTGATTTAGGAATCCGAATCTTTGACTCATCGGCGGGAGGCTTGGGCGGCTGCCCTTATGCTCCAGGATCGTCCGGAAATGTGGCGACGGAGGAGGTGATTTGGTTCCTAGAGGGCTTAGGGTTTGAGACTGGAATTTCTCTGGAAAAATTCCTACAAACTGTTCAATGGTTGGAAGAAAAAGCGAAGCGACCATTGCGTTCGAAACTCTACGCTTCCCATCCGAAACAGATGTATTATTTTAAGCCTTAGCTCGGCACCCTATTTTACCCCTTACGATTATTCACGAGGAAAACTGATGAAATCTTCTAGTTAACGATGCTACGCTTATGGATTGTGCCGAACGACTCGAATTTGAGCATTTAATGAAGCGGCAGAATGAACCTAATGAGGTAATTTATGGAAGATAATCAAAATCCTAATAATAATCGAAATTACGGCGGCGGCGGCGGAATGAATCGCCCACGTGGTGGTAACCGCTTTCGTCATGGCGGTGGAGGTGGCGGCGGCGGACGTCATGGGCAACCACATCAAGGCCGCGGCCGATCGCAACGGCCATTGCTCACTTCGTCGATCAATGGTGCTGGACTTTCGCTCGTCGCTCTCATGGCGACGACGAATCCGCAAGCGCACAACTTACTCGCGATCGCCGTGATTTCATTTGGAGTCTCTTCATTGGTGTCTTATTTCGCCCAGCGATTAAGACCGCCTATTTTTGAAAAGATTTCTGATCTATTCTTTATAGTTGGAGCGGCTCTCATCATCATGGTGGCGATGGTTTTGGGTAAGTTCATCTAACTTCTCGGTTGAGGGACCGAATCTCCTCAGCCGATGCCTTTCCTACTTCTAAACTGGTCATCTTTGATCTGAATGAGACCATGATGTATGCCAAAAGTTTTTAGAAGCTTCGCAAGTGACAACCATGCGGGAATTCATCCTGCAGTTTTGGAAGCGATTTCTCAAGCGAATCGAGATCATGCCATTGCTTATGGTGAAGATCCGTTTACGGAAAGAGCTCAAAAGAAGTTTCGAGAAATTTTTGGGGAATGTGATGTGTATTTTGTCTTCAATGGAACAGCCGCAAATGTTTTAGGGATAAAGGCGCTTACGAGTTCTTTTCATTCGATTATTTGCGCCGATACTGCCCATATCCATCTTGACGAATGTGGAGCTCCCGAAAAGTTTTGTGGATGCAAATTGATTCCGATTCCTACAGAAAATGGACGACTGACGGTGGAGCGAATCGATCCCACGCTCGCACGCTTAGATGATCAGCATCATTCTCAACCCAAAGTGATTTCGATTTCCCAGACCACAGAGCTGGGCACAGTCTATACGATCAAACAAATTCGATCATTAGCTGACTTTGCACATGAGCATGCGCTGTACCTTCATATGGACGGAGCTCGGGCTGCCAATGCGGCGGCAAGTTTAGGTGTGAGCTTGCGCTCCATGACCTTGGACGCTGGCGTGGATGTTTTATCTTTTGGAGGCACCAAGAATGGATTGATGTGCGGAGAAGCGATCGTGTTTCGGGATCCGAAAATATCGGAGAATTTTAAGTTCATTCGCAAACAGGGAATGCAACTTTCTTCCAAAATGAGATTCTTATCCGTCCAATTTGAAGCTCTTCTGACCGACGATCTTTGGCTAAAAAACGCTCAACATGCAAATCATATGGCGAAACGCCTTGAACTCAAAGTCAAGGAGATCCCGCGCGTGAAGATTTCGAGACCTGTGGAAGCCAATGCGATTTTCGCTCGAATACCTCGAGAGAGCATTTCTAAGATTCAGGAAAAATATTTTTTCTATGTTTGGGACGAAGTGCAGTCAGAGGTGCGATGGATGACCTCATTTGATACGACAGAGGAAGACGTAGATCGATTTGCAATGGCTTTGAATGAGGGGTTGAAATGAAGATTTGCGGGAGCGAGCTGAGGCGCTGGGTAATCTCCTGCCAGGGGAAACTGTTAGACTCTCTATTTATTTGGCGATATCAAAAAGGCTACCAATGCGCTCAGTTGGCGGAACTCTGATTTGCGATGAGCGAGCCGAGCCGTGGAGGAATGTCAGTCATCTCGTAGTGATCAGGTGAGGCGCTGGCGAGCGAAGAAATTGTGACCGATAAGGGAACAATTTCAGTAAATCAGCTACCCAGAACCATGGGTCTCAATTGACCCGGAATTAATTCACAGCAGAACGGAGCCGCGTCTGCCAGGGGAAACTGTTAGACTCTCTATTTATTTGGCGATATCAAAAAGGCTACCAATGCGCTCAGTTGGCGGAACTGGCAGACGCGCTAGACTCAGAATCTAGTGGGAGAAATCCCGTGGAGGTTCAAGTCCTCTACTGAGCACGGTATAGGCATTTCAAACGAAGTCTCTCAAGTTGCTGACCTGGCGAGAAGGCTCCGCTGGAGTCTTCTCGTCCCGCTCAGGGTTCAAGTCCTCTACTGAGCACCATCTGAAACTTAGCGCTGTTTTTGGTCTTCTTCCTTTTCCGCGTCTTTCAGGGCATCGTCGCGTTTCTTGACGTAGTCTCTTACCTCGTCGGACTGGCCGTCTTTCGAAAGCTTTTCGAAATCTTCGGCAACTTCTTTTAACCCCAATTTTTCGCATTGGTGACGAAGACTATCTAAAACTGGGACGGCCGTGGGTCCAAGCGCCCTTAAACCTTGGGTGGCCGCCACGTACTTCACTAATATTTTTGAATTTTCAGGAGTCTTTATGATTTCATCCAAAGTCTTTCCAGAGACCAACTTTTCCAAGATATTGGCTTCGGCTTGAAAGTAAAGGTGCGCATAATGAGCAACACCCTCGGCCCCTAACGATTCAATCAGCTTGTGATTACGATATTCTTCAATCTTCACAGCCCGCGAAATTTGGTTTTTCTCTTTTTCAGACAATTTTGTGAACTTCGGATTGCTTTGAATCGATTGTGCGATTTGGTCTGCTCCGCCAAATAGTGCCATCCAGGTAAGCGCAAGTTGATCCGCATCTTCAGCTTGAGCAGCCGTCATTTTGTCGGCATCCTTCCAGCTCTTTGCCAAATTGCGCAGTTCTTTGGCCGCTTTTGGATAGTCATCTTTGTTTTTTGGAATCGAGAAATCAAAGTCCTCGCCTTTCTTAACTTCAACTTTAGCGCTCTTAATTTCAACTTTAGCGCGGGCTTCTTCGGCCCATGCCAACGAGATAGCATTGAACATACCGCCGACCACTACGAAACTAAAAATAAACAAAAGAAAATTTTTCATGGCCCCCGGGTACCATATTTGACGCGAAAGAAAAGCAAAAAATTTAAAACTTTGGGTCGGTTGAAAACTTTCGGAATCTTCACTGTTATACCAGCCGGTTTCCAGCCTCAGGTCGGCTATAATGAAGGAGTGGGAAAGGCCTCTCTTCTTATTTTGACCACCAGCCCTGCAACGCGAAAGAAGCTGGAAGCAAGTCTTCGATCTGAATTTGAGGTGACGGTCTTTCAGACAGGTGAAGAAGCGCTCACGCGCCTGCGCAAAAAAACCCCCGACGCCATCATCATGGACCACAGTCTCGAGGATTACATCACGCAGACGTTCATCGACAAAGTCCGGAACAATCCGATTACACGTAATCTGACTTTTTTGATTGTCTCGCGCGAATCCAGCAACTCTTTTGTAGAACAGGCAGTCCGTTCTGGCGTGAGCCACTACATTGGAATTCCATTTGATAAAAAAATGTTGATCGAAAAAATTCACTTCGCTCTCAAAGGCCGTCAGGAAAAAGACGATCCCAATTTTTTTCGAATGAAAGGTGAATTCGAAACCCAGGTTATTTCGTTCGGACGTATTTCATTTATATCCTTCGAAGGAATACATTTCGAAACACATGTGAAACTCGAGCCGGATTCGACGATCGCATTCTCTAGCCTTCTCTCGGAAGCACTTTCGGTGCCTCAGATTGAAGTAAAAGTGAAGTCAGTCGGCTCTGACACTTTTTACAACTACCCGTTCAGCGTGGACGCTCTTTGGAAGGACGAAAAAACTCAAAAGCAGGTCAGCAGCTGGATCAGATCGCATGGGCAGTTGAATTCGCCAAAAAAATTGAAAGTTTTATTGGTACATGTCGATCTCGAGTTTCAAGATTCATTTTCCAAACAACTCAATCTTTCTAACTACAGTCTTCGATGCAGTAGTCAGATTCGAGATACGATCGAGGGTCTTCCTTTCATGAAACCTGCCTGCGTTATTTTATCTAAAGATCTGTGGAAAATGGCCTCACGCGTTGATCAACAAAAGCTCTTACAACTCATGAGCTCTCAAAACATCAAATGGATTTTGTATGGTGGGGACGAACCCCTCAATGATCCAAAGCAGGCACTCATTCCCTTTATTTCTCCAGATTCGATCGAAGGCTTGGTTCTCGCGGTTCAGGAGGTTATTCCCCCGAATCCGCCAGAACCGGACCGTCTCTATTTTTCGAAAAGCCTAGAAGATTCGAGATTAAAGCTTTTCTTTGCCGGAAAAACTTTGATTCTAGGTGAACTCGGAGTGAAGCTAGCGCTCGCTCAAGAAGTCGTCCCACCCTGTAACCTTCAGCTCAGTCTCAAGGTTTTCACCGCGCAAAATCTTCGAAATCCCTTTGTGCGTGTCTGGCCCCCGATCAGTCGGCTCACAGGCCCTGAAAATGAAAAAGGGAAATATCCTTTCGCGGCCGAAAGCCATTTTTTAGGAATAAATGATCAA
>Ga0207108_1015_pt1 | contig 13201 bp, 5 predicted proteins | sample Alteio_BWMinHeat_76_FD_153562 | JGI IMG/M metagenome (GOLD analysis project Ga0207108, IMG submission 153562) | Enriched cells from forest soil in Barre Woods Harvard Forest LTER site, Petersham, Massachusetts, United States -... | ecosystem: Environmental > Terrestrial > Soil > Temperate forest >...
CAGTCACCGTCCAGCTACCCTCGATCTGAAACTGGCTGTCCAGCCCACTCTTGTCAACCACTTGGCCCCACGTGCTTTTGGCGCCCGCGAAGCTGTTCGTGAATGAGATTGGCACGTTCACGGTAAGATTGTTGCCGTTGGTGCTTACCGATGCGCTTGCGGTCTTCACGGTACATTGGCTGTTGGAGAGTGGCGCTCCGCTGCCTACTACCGATGGTCCCATCCAGGCGCTCACCGTGTTGTTGGCGAGAGCCAGCGAATTGGTGCTGGGGTTGTAATTGACGAAGCAGCCCCCGGTTCCCGTCAGTGTGTTGTTCACCAGCAGAGCCGCAAGGGCGATGTTGCCGGCGCCGTTGGGATCGCTCACGGTCAGCGCGAAGGTCGCCGAGGCGCCCGCGCCTGAAGACGGGCCGATCGATAACACGGTGATTGGCAGCGCCGTCCCCGTCCAGGTGCCTACCATCTGGGTGTTGGCACTGAGTTGGCTAATATTGTCATACGCATAAGCGGTCGCATACTTCGTTCCCGCAAAAGCGGGTTTGAATGCCACTGCGACCGACACGCTTAGAAGATTGCCTGAGCCCGAGACGGAAGACTTGCTGGCATCGACGATGCACTGACTATTCTGAAGCGTATTCGCGGAGGGGACCGCGACCCCCGATCCATAGTTGGTGCCATCATCGTTCAACAACCAGAGAAGCGTGATGCCCGGTTGCCTCGCAAGGAAAACACCGCACGCCGGATTTACGTTGGGAGCTGTCTCGAAGCGTACGGTCGCGTTTTGAATGTTTGCAAATCCGGAAGGATCGGAAAACCGATACGTGAAGATCTGCGCGGCGCCCGTGCCGGAGTTTGGCGTCATCGAAACCACGGTTGGCCGAGCAGTTGTGGCCGCGTCCTGGGTGATGGAAAAACCGCCGCTCGAGTTTCCACTGCTGATGCCAAACGTGGCGGAGCGGCTGGAACCGGCGTTAGCCGCGACCGAATAAGTCACGATGGTTGTGCCGCCGGTTCCGCTGGCGGGAGATACGGTGAACCAACTCGGGGGCGGAGCGATGTTCCACGAGCAACCGGCTCCTGTTTGGAGAACGAAAGACCCAGTGGTGGCGGCGGGGCCTAACGGGGAAGGCCAATAGGACGAGTTAAACAAGCAAAAGAAGTTCACTGTGACACCGTGAGGACCATTCATCGTAATCGATTGCGGAACACCCCCGTTCAGGTCCCCGCTGAGGTACCAAAAAGCGTAACCAACGGCTGCTGTCGCACCGATCTGTACGGAGGCGCCCGGATTATAGTAACCGTCGATTGACGATGGGTTCAGAGAGATTGTCCCTCCCGGAGCGGGAGAGGCTGTCACTGTCAACAAATATTGAGCGCCGATATTAGCGGTGTAGGTGGTGGCAGTGGAGGGCACTGCGATTGTCCGGGGGTTCTGTGAAACTCCATCGGTCCATCCGGAAAAGACATACCTCGCGCCAGCTCCGCCCGGCGGAGTGCTTAACCAGGTGACCGTATGCTGCGCGCCCGTGTACCAAAAGAAACTCGTGGGCGCTTGATGGGTACTCCCGTCTTCCAGCGAAAAGTACGCGCCGGTCGTGCTGGAAGCGATGGTAACGGCCACTTGGCCGGAAACGGGCACCGAAAGGTCCCACATCCCGCGGCCGTAAGTGGCGGCGCGCAAGGTTCGCGTGGGCCGGTCTATGCGGAGCGCGTGGACGATAACGTTGGGCAGTCCCGTGCCCAGAGGGAGCCAGCTTTGTCCTCCATCCACGCTTCGATACACGCCGACGTCCGTCGCTGCATAGATCGCGTTTGCAATATCGGGGTCCAGCAGGAGATCGTTAACCGGGAGTTTCGGCAGGCCGCTGCTCAGACTGGTCCACGTCCCTCCGCCATCTGTCGTCCGATAAACGTGCCCTCCCGAACCGTACGATACCGCGGCCCACGCCGTCAAGGCGTTCTGCGGGTCAACGGTGATCTGGGTCACAGACTGCATGAATGGCAGGTTGCGCGCTGTCCAGGTTGCGCCGGTTCCCGACAAAGCATTGCGAGTGATGAAAACGACTCCGTTCCAAGCCCCGGTATATACCGTATTAGAATCCGAAGGCGCTACCGCGATCGTGGAAATACCGCCCGACGAGTTGTTCGTCAGGTCGGGCGAGATGGCAGTCCAGGAATTGGCGCCATCCACGGTCTGATAGAGCCGGTAGGCGCCGAAGTAGAGCCGGCTGGGGCTCGTGGGATCCATGACTAATGGCGGAATGAAATCACTGCGGTCTTGCAAATTGATGCCGCCTTGGGCGGCATGAAAGGTGTTGCCGCCATCGGTCGACGCCGTGACCACTGTGGCTACGCCGGATTGACAGGATGCGTACACATTCAGAGGGTGGACAGAGTCAATCGCGGTAAAGCCGCCATCTCCACAAATACCAACTTCATTCCACGCCAGTGTGCCCTGATATTGCAAAATGCCGTTGTCTTGTGTACCGCCAAGTGCATTATTCAACGTGAAAGGGCTGATCGAGATACCCGGATAGAACATCGCTGTGTTCAACGTGTTGTTCAGATTGGTCCAGGACGTGTTGGCGGCGGCCGGAGTAGTGGTGCTCCAAATCCCGCCATCGTTGCCGATGTAAAGGATACTGCCGTCAGCGGAGTAGCTTTGAGCGTGGTGATCCACATGTAAGGCGTTTTGGTTCGCTGCCCAAGTGCTCCCTCCGTCGGTAGACATGCTCAGACGGAGCGAGCCGGCATAGATGAGATTCGGATTCGTAGGATGCACGCGCAGGGACCATCCCCAGTACGTAACGTCATCGTTTGAGGGAACGCCGACCTGCGTCCAGGTCGCGCCGCTGGTGTTTGATTTATAAAACCCGATCAAATGCTCGTCGGTCCCTTTGAGCGCCAGATACAGAATGTTGGGGCTTGATGGGGCGATTGCTACGGTGGCGTAGCTGAAAGGTCCGGAGGGGAGACCGCCGCCAACCAAACTCCACGTGAGTCCGCCGTCGGTAGATCGATGGAGTCCGTCTGACATGGGAGCATAGGCGATATTCCCATTCGTGGGATCGAATACGACCTGCTGCAGAAGGCAATAGTTGCCGGAGACGTTGAGTGTCGTGCTCCAGGTGCTTCCACCATCAGCCGAGCGGCTGATTTCGTTACACCCGCCTGCCAGTACGATTGACGCGCTCGTGGGATGAACGGCAACCGACAGCACGTAGTCGCCGGAACTGGGATGCAAAGTGGTCCACGTAGCCCCGTCATCGGTCGATTTCAAAATGCCGCCGCCGGAAGTCGCGGCAAAGATCGTGTCCGGGGCCGAGGGAGCGAGCGTAAGGTCGCGAATGTTGATATTGGCCTGCGAATCGGTCAGCGGCACCCAGTTTGTTCCGCCGTTTGTTGTCTTCCAAACACCACCGCCATCGGTGCCGACATAAACCACGTTGGAATTGCGCGGGTCCACTCCGATTCCCCAGACACGGCCGGAGATCGGTCCCTGAATCGGCTGCGGCCCGATGGCATTCCACTGGCCGGAAGTCGCGGCAGTCGTGGCGGCCAATCGCTCTTTCTCCTCGACTGCCTTCTGGCGCATCCCGCCGTCCGGGTGGCGCCGTTTGTACCATTCGGTGTTCCGACGATGCGATTCGGCCTCTGCCGTCGCATCTTGATGAGGCACCTGCGGAGGACGGGCATAATTGCCCTGTCGCGGGCCGCGTAAGCACGCCAACTGCCCGACGACCGCTGCGACTACGAGCAGCAGACGCCAAACTGGCACAGGATGTCGAGGAAACGTACAGGTAGTATATAGAAATGCTACACGATTGTAAAGAGGTCAACCAGAACAATCGGGGTGAAGCAGGTTTATTTTGAGCAAAATAGCTTTGGTGTAGTACTGCTACTGTTTTCTCGCCGGAGTTGTGTATGCGCGGTTTCTGTCGATTTTCATCCGGGCATGTCGGCAAGGATGTAACCCCGACGCTCAGCGCGATGTCGGAATACGCTAAGGACTCGAATTTTTTGGCACGAAAACAGAGACTGATTCGCCGCCGCATTTCGAGTACCGTAGTCTCGATTTACGATCGCAAGTCCTACCAGCGGCCTACCACGGGCGTGTCCCCCGGCGACCCCCAGTCGAACAGCTTGTCGACCCCAGGCCCATCCCAAGTGAAATTGCCGTTGTAATCCAAATACCACACCGCCTGGTTCGGATTCATGATCCCAATCTTCGTCTTTCCATTCCCGTTCCAGTCCCCCACCACCGGTATATCCCCAGGCGACCCCCAGTCGAACACCCTGTCCACATTCGGCCCATCCCATGTGAAGCTGCCGTTGTAATCCAAATACCACACCGCCTGGCTCGGATTCATGATCCCCACCTTCGTCGTCCCACTCCCGTTCCAGTCTCCCACCACCGGTATATCCCCTGGCGACCCCCAGTCGAACAGCTTGTCCACATTCGGCCCATCCCATGTGAAATTGCCGTTGTAATCCAAGTACCATACCGCCTGGCTCGGATTCATGATCCCAATCTTCGTCGTCCCCGATCCGTTCCAATCGCCTACCACCGGCGTGTCCCCCGGCGACCCCCAGGAGAACTGCTTGTCGACCCCTGGACCGTCCCACATGAAGTTCCCGTTGTAGTCCAACAACCATACTGCCTGGGTCGGATTCATGATCCCCACCTTCGTCGTCCCACTCCCGTTCCAGTCCCCCACCACGGGCAGATCCCCAGGCGAGCCCCACTGGAAGATCTTGTCTACTCCCGGCGTGTAGACCCCGTCCCCGTCGTAGTCCAGCAGCCACGTCGCTGTCGCCGGATCGAAAATCCCTACCTTCTGCGTCCCGCTCCCGTTCCAGTCCCCCACCACAATCTTGTACTTCGGGTTGTGGCTGGGTGTTCCCCAGAAGAAGTAACGATCCGGCGGGGCGCCATCCCAGGTGAAGTTCCCATTGGCATCCAGCAGGAACCTCCCCTCCGTCGAGTTGAATATCCCGACCTTCGATGTGCCAACGGAAATCGACAGAACAAACGCGTTGATGCCGCCATTACTGGCCTGCAGAGGCCTGGAGGTGGGGAAATTGGTCGAATTTGTGTAGCCTGTCACATAAGCGTTACCCGCGCCGTTTACCGCGATGCCATTGCCAACGTCGTCCCCGCTGCCGCCCAGGTAGGTGGAGTACACCAACGCCGAACCCGTCGCGTTGATCTTGGTCACGAACGCATCGCCGTAAGAATTCCCGTCGTTACCGCCGGAGGTGGCCTGCAGAGGGTTGGCAGTGGGGAAATCCGTTGAGGTTGTGTTGCCCGTCACATAGGCGTTGCCCGAGCCGTCCACCGCGATGCCACGGCCGTAATCGCCCCCGCTGCCGCCCAGGTAGGTGGAGTACACCAACGCCGAACCGGCTACGTTGATCTTGGTCACGAACGCAGTCCAGTTGCCGTGGTTGCTGGCCTGCAGAGGGTTGGCGGTGGGGAAACTGGTCGAGTCTGTGTTGCCCGTCACATAGGCGTTGCCCGAGCCGTCCAGCGCGATGCCAAAGCCATAAGCTGCCGAGTTGCCGCCGCCGCCTAGGTAGGTGGAGTACATGAGGGCTGAACCCACCGCGTTGATCTTAGTCACGAACACATCGCCGCTGCCGCTGAAGGTGGCCTGCATAGCGTTGGCGGTGGGGAAATTGGTCGAGTATGTATAACCCGTTACGTAGGCATTGCCCGCACCGTCCGCCGCGATGCCAAAGCCCTCATCCCACCCGCTGCCGCCCAGATAGGTGGAGTACACCAGGGCCGAACCCGCTGCGTTGATCTTAGCCACGAACGCATCCGGGCCACCGCCGTTGGTGGCCTGCATGGCCTGCAGAGGGTTGGCGGTGGGGAAATCCGTTGAGGTTGTGTTGCCCGTCACATAGGCGTTGCCCGAGCCGTCCACCGCGATGCCACGGCCAAAATCGTCCGATCTGCCGCCCAGATAGGTGGAGTACACCAGGGCCGAACCGGACGCGTTGATCTTGGTCACGAACGCATCGCCGTTGCCGCCGTAGTTGGCCTGCAGAGGGTTGGCAGTAGGGAAATTGGTTGAGGATGTTTGGCCCGTCACATAGGCGTTGCCCGCGCCGTCCACCGCGATGCCATTGCCTTGATCGGCCACGCTGCCACCCAGGTAGGTGGAGTACACCAGGGCCGAACCGGACGCGTTGATCTTGGTCACGAACGCAGTCCCGTTGTAGGAGGCGGTGCCATTACTGGCCTGCAGAGGGTTGACGGTGGGGAAATTGGACGAGCTTGCGAGGCCCGTCACATAGGCGTTGCCCGCACCGTCCACTGCGATGCCATTGCCTTGATCGCCTCGGACGAACTTGCCGTTTGCATTGCCGCCCAGGTAGGTGGAGTACAAGAACACCGGATCGATGACCAGAGTTCGAGTCGCGTCATACCTTGGCACCTGGAAGCTCACTTCCCTCCCGTGAACCACGTATCCACCGTCGATGGGTTTCCCGTCTTGCTGGATCAGCGGCTTCTTCTGCCGCAGCGATGCGTTCAGCACCAGATCGCCATCGGCGTTCTTGCGCACGGGATCCCGGCCTTCCCATCGCACGCGGATCTGCTTGGGGTCCGCTCCCGCAGCGACCACCCAGTCGTACTCCAGTTGCCGCTCGTTCCCATAGAAGATCAGGTCGATCCCCGGATAGACCTCGCGCAGCGCTACACGGCCGTAGTTTGCGACATTCGTGCGCCACTTCGCCGGATCGTTTCCGATGAAATAATTGCTGATGCCCGGCTGTTTGTCGAGCGGCTCGATCCGCATCTTGTGGCTTGCCCCGAGCAGCTTCATCCGCTCGACGGACCCGTCGCGCCCCGCGACCACCGCTTCGTCCGAGGTGACAAAGAGCGTGTAGCCCTGCACGCGCGCGAGAAACTTCACTCGCGTGTCGGTCTGGCCTTGATTCGCTTCAAAGCTCAGCGGCAGTTTACCGTAAGTATTTCCCGCCCCCAACGGCAGGCAGATGAGGAACACTGCAAGGCTGCGCATTTCGATCTCCTGGATGAACCCGCGGGCCATTAGTAGCTAAGCTAATCATAACCTGGAAATATCAGCTATGATGAGCGACTCGGTCCGACCCGCGATGTAAGCGTTGCCGGCCGCGTCAACCGCGACGCTGGTTGCGCTATCGTGCCCGTGCCGCCCAAAAGGGTGCTATAGGATAGGGCCGGATCGACGATCAACGTAGCGGTTCGATCGTATGGCCCGACATCGAAACCAACCTGGCCGCCTGCCACACGAAAGCTTGCCTGGACCGGTGTTCGTCCACGGGGACCAATTGTGTACGCGACGGACCGTTCCTCGCGGATCGTGCCGTTGCCAGTGTTCGCAAGTAGACATCCCGATTCTCCGACGCCGACCCGGCCTGAGTACGACATCCTGACGGCGCGAAACATCGGCGCCAGGCGCTACTACAAATTCCGACTTCAGCACGTGTTTGTTCGAGTGCCAGAGCATGTCGATGCCCGGGTATAAGCCCGAGTTGCCGTGTGCTGGAAGCGCCGTCCACATCACGGACACTGAAGCTTAATACCACGTCTCCTCCCCACTAAAATGCGGAAGAGTCCTCGATAGTCACCACCGACCTACCACCGGTGTGTCTCCCGGCGACCCCCAGGACAAGAGCTTGTCGACACCTGGCCCATCCCAAGTGAAACTGCCGTTGTAATCCAAATACCACACCGCCTGGTTCGGATTCATGATCCCAATCTTCGTCTTCCCACTACCGTTCCAGTCCCCCACGACTGGTATGTCACCCGGCGACCCCCAGTCGAACACTTTGTCGACTCCGGGCCCATCCCATGTGAAACTGCCGTTGTAATCCAAGTACCACACCGCCTGGCTCGGATTCATGATCCCCACCTTCGTCGTCCCACTCCCGTTCCAGTCTCCCACCACCGGTATATCCCCCGGCGACCCCCAGTCGAACAGCTTGTCCACATTCGGCCCATCCCATGTGAAATTGCCGTTGTAATCCAAATACCATACCGCCTGGCTCGGATTCATGATCCCAATCTTCGTCGTTCCCGACCCGTTCCAATCGCCCACCACCGGCGTGTCCCCCGGCGACCCCCAGGAGAACTGCTTATCCACCCCTGGCCCGTCCCAAATGAAGTTCCCGTTGTAATCCAGCAACCACACCGCTTGGGTCGGATTCATGATCCCCACCTTCGTCGTCCCACTCCCGTTCCAGTCTCCCACCACCGGTAGATCCCCAGGCGCGCCCCATTGGAAGACCTTGTTCAGTGTCCCATTCCCGTTGTAGTCCAGCATCCATGTCGCCGTGGCCGGATCGAAAAGCCCCACCTTCTGCTTCCCGCTTCCGTTCCAGTCCCCCACCACCACTTTGTACTTCGGATTGTGGTTGGCGGTTCCCCAGGAGAACAAACGATCGGGCGGGGACCCATCCCAGGTGAAGTTCCCATTGGCATCCAGCAGGAACACTGCCTGCGTCGAGTTGAAGATCCCGACCTTAGATGTTGGCGGGTTGCCGGAAACCGACAGCACGAACGCATCGTAGGAGCCGCCGTTGCCGGCCTGCAGAGGATTGGTGGTGGGGAAATCGGTCGAGGTTGTGTAGCCCGTCACATAGGCGTTGCCCGATCCGTCCACTGCTATGCCCCGGCCAACATCGGCCAAGCTGCCGCCCAGGTAGGTGGAGTACACACTAGCCGAGCCCGAGGCGTTGATCTTTGTCAAGAACATATCGTAGTCGCCGCCGTTGCCTGCCTGAAGAGGGTTGGTGGTCGGAAAATTTGTCGAGTTTGTGAAGCCGCTGACATAGGCGTTGCCCGCCTGGTCCACTGCCACGCCATTGCCGGAATCGTCCCCGTTGCCGCCCAGGTACGTGGAGTACAACCGCGCCGAACCAGCCGCGTTAATCTTGGCCACAAAGACATCAAAGTTGCCGCCGCCGCTGCCGGCCTGCAGCGGGTTGGTGGTGGGGAAATTGGCCGAGCCTGTGTAGCCCGTCAGATAGGCGCTGCCTGAGCTGTCCACCGCGATGCCGTTGCCGGAATCAAACCCGCTGCCTCCCAGATAGGTGGAGTAGACCAGAGCCGAGCCCGCCGAGTTGATCTTGGTCGCGAATGCATCGGAGTTGCCGCCGTTGCCTGCCTGTATCACAGAGTTTGTAATAGGGAAATTGGTTGAGAATGTGTAACCCGTCACATAGGCGTTGCCGGCGCCGTCCACCGCAATGCCATTACCCTGATCGTCCCCGCCTCCACCCAGATAGGTGGAGTAGACTTGCGCGGAACCGGCAGCGTTGATCTTGGTCACGAACGCATCCATGCCGCCGCCGTTGCCGGCCTGAAAAGGGCTAGATGTGGTGGGAAAATCGGTAGATTGTGCCCATCCCGTTACATAGGAGTTGCCCGAGGCGTCCACGGCGATACCCATGCCTTGATCGTCCCCGCTACCACCCAAATACGTAGAGTACATAAGTACCGAGCCCGCTGCGTTGATCTTCGTCACAAAGGCATCCGCTAAGCCGCGGTTGCCGCCCTGCAGCGGTTTGGCGGTGGGGAAATCGGTCGAGGTTGTGTAACCAGTCACATAGGCGTTGCCCGACCCATCTACCGCTATAGCATTGCCGATATCCGTTCCGGTTCCGCCCAGGTAAGTGGAGTACACCCGCGCCGAGCCCGCCGCGTTGATCTTGGTCACGAACACATCGTTACCGCCGCCGTTGCCGGCCTGCACGGGATTGGTGGTGGGGAAATTGGTCGAGAATGTGTAGCCAGTGACATAGGCGTTCCCCGCGCCGTCGACCGCGATGCCTTGGCCAATGTCGCCGCTGCTGCCCCCCAGATAGGTGGAGTACAAGAACACCGGATCGATGACGAGAGGCTTCGTGGCGTCATACTTCGCGACTTCAAAGCTCACTTCTTTCCCGTGAACCACGTAGCCGCCGTCGATGGGTTTCCCATCTTGCTGGATCAGCGGCTTCTTCTGCCGCAGTGATGCGCTGAGCACCAGATCGCCGTCCGCATTCTTGCGCACAGGTTCCGCGCCATTCCATCTCACGCGGATCTGCCTGGGGTCCACTCCTGGCGCGACCACCCAGTCGTATTCCAATTGCCGCTCGTTGCTATAGAAGATCAGATCGATTCCCGGATACACTTCGCGCAGGGCGACACGGCCGTAATTTGCCACGTTCGTGCGCCACTTCGCCGGATCGTTTCCGATGAAATAATTGCTGATGCCCGGCTGTTTGTCGAGCGGCTCGATCCGCATCTTGCGGCTCGCCCCGAGCAGCTTCATCCGCTCCACCGATCCGTCGCGCCCCGCGAACACCGCCTCGTCCGATGTGACATAGAGCGTGTAGCCCGGAATACGCGCCAGAAACTTCACCCGCGCTTCCGTCTGCCCACGATTCGGTTCAAAGCTCAACGGCAATTTGCCGTACGTGTTCCCTGCCCCCAGCGGCAGGCAGATGAAGAACAGCGCAAGACTAAGTCTGCACATTTCGGTCTCCCATTGAGCCGACAGCCCAAACGCTAATCATATCCTGAAAATGCGATCTGCGATGGAGCTGCGACTGCCAACACTGACCTCTTGAGAGCAAGCACGCGAGCGAAGAATTCCGGGATCGGCGGAAACCTTCGCTTGCCGACTCCTTTCTTGGTTCACCGAAGCACGTGTCGGGTGCGGTGGGGTGGATTAGTCAAACGGGAGGTCCCTAAAGTCCTCCTGGTCGCCTGCCGCTCGCAGGAGGTTGGCATCCGTGGCGGCGCGGCCGTCTCGCAAACGCTAGAGCGGCCAACCCAAGCAGCCCCAAGACTCCGCTGCCCGGTTCGGGAGTCGTTACATTGACCTGAAAACTCGCGGTACCGATCAGGTTCTGATCGTTGGCACCCGGCCCGCCTAGGAGATTGAACGTGCCGGTGTAGGAACCCACCGCCGTCCCATTGGGAATCGTGATGTCAAAAAGAGCTTGCGGACCGAAGCTCTGACTGGCATTCAACGCCGATGGCCAATTCGTGAAGAACGCCGAGTCGTTGATATTCGCCGTGGTGAACGGCGAGGGCAGCGAGAACCCGTCTCCATTCAGATTCTGCGTCGACCCCGAGGTGTTCGTCATGGTCGCGATCAACGTCAACGTGTTCCCGGCCAAGCCCGTTTGCGGGCTGTTGTTGAACACGATCGAGATCACCGGCGTCGCCGACGCCCCGCCGTACGCGACCACCAACGCGAGTATTGCTTTCTGAATTTTCTTCTTCATCGCAATGCTCCCCTTACGGCAGAGTCGCTCGGATATTGCCCCCGAATGAACCGCCTCCGTAACTGCCTGCAATACTCAGTACTACCCGCGCGCCCGGCGATCCTACCGAAGCGGGCAAGCGGACCGTTGTGGACGCCTGTCCCGCCACTGCGATGGTCCCCAATGAGGCCGGCAGTGGAGTTGTGGTCGGTGTGCCTCCTACACTAACACTCGTCAATTGCACCGCGTTTGCGCCCGTCCCACCCGAGTTCGCCACAGTGATCTTCACCAACACTTCCTGGGTATTCGAATCCCGGCTTAAAACTGTCGTGACCACCAGATTGACCGGCGACCCACCCGGCGGCTTCACGTTGATCGTCACCGTCTTGAAGGACGAGTTGTAGTTGCCCGTATCGCTCGGCGTGAAATCCACGCGCAAGGTTTGACCGTCTCCCAGCGGAAGCACCGTGCCCGCCGGCGGCGTATACACAAGGGTTCCCGCCGTATTCGCGGTGGCGTTCAATTGACCCGACCCCAGCGAGCCGCCGTAGAGTATGTCGGCCGGATTGGCCCACGTAATTACGCTCGCCGCCGGCATAACTTGGAAGGACCTCGAGACCGGCGTCGCAGGCTGATAGCTACCGTTGCCGGCCTGCGTCGCCTGGATGGTGCACGTTCCGCCGTGGACGATGGTGACGGTGTTTCCGGACACCGTGCAAACCGGCAGTGTCTGGCTGTTGAAGCTCACCGTCAATCCCGAGCTCGCCGTCGCGCTGATGGTGAACGGGGCATCGCCGAAGGTGTGGTCCGGAATCGGCGGGAAGTTGATGGTCTGGGATGCGGAAACGATTACGGTGTCGCTGCAACTGTTGTTGTTCTTGTTGCTCTCTACTACCACATTCCCGGGATCCACCGCGCACACTCCGCCCGTGGGATTCACAAAGCTCCCGCTCGACGCACTCGGCGTCGCCGTGAAGCTGACGTCGAACCCGCCGGTTGAAGGCGCGATCGCAACCGCGCTGCCGGCCGTACACGTCAGCGTATTGCTCGCAATCGCGCAATTGACGGTTCCGGCGATGCCCGTAGCGTTCGCCATGCTGGCCGCGCCGTAAGTGATGTTCGTACTCGGTAGATTGTCCGTCAGAATGGTGTTCCCGTTGGCGAAGTTGGCCGCCCCACCGCCGATATTGGCCACGTGGATCTTCCAGGTCCAATTGTTCCCGGGCGTAATTGTGCCGCCGACGTTGTCGCTCTTCACCGCCGTCAGGTCGGCCACGCCAACCACTACCGTGTCGCTGCACGAGTTGTTGTTTTCGTTGCTCTCCGTGACCACGTTGGACGGATCAATCTGGCAGACTCCGCTGGTGGGATTGGCGTACGACGCAGCCACGCTGGCTGTCGCCGTAAAGCTTACGTCGAACGACCCACCCACGGCGAACGAAGAGTTCCCGACCGCCGTACACGTCAACACGTTGCTCACAATGGCGCAACCATTGATGCCACCCGTAAAGCCCGACGCGTTCGAAACGGAGGGCGAACCGTAGACGATGTTCGTCGACGGCAGATTATCCGTCAGAATCGTGTTCCCGCTCGAGAAGTTCGCCGGAGCGTTGCCCGCGTTGGCCAAATGGATCTTCCACGTCCAGGGAATCCCCGCCGTGCCATTCCCGCCGACGTTATTGCTCTTCACCGCCGTCAGGTCCGGAGCCGTAACCACAACCGTGTCGCTGCACGAGTTGTTGCTCTTGCTGCTCTCCGTCACCACGTTCCCAGGATCCACCGCGCACACCCCTGCTGTCGGGTTCGCAAAACTCCCGATCGCAGTGGGGGTCGCCGTGAAGCTCACGTCGAACGCCCCCGTTGTGGCGGCGATGGTCACGGCAGTGCCCGCCGTACATGTCAGTACGTTGCTCGTAATGGAGCAATTCACGGTCCCGCCGATGCCGACGGCGCC
>Ga0207108_1122_pt1 | contig 13123 bp, 15 predicted proteins | sample Alteio_BWMinHeat_76_FD_153562 | JGI IMG/M metagenome (GOLD analysis project Ga0207108, IMG submission 153562) | Enriched cells from forest soil in Barre Woods Harvard Forest LTER site, Petersham, Massachusetts, United States -... | ecosystem: Environmental > Terrestrial > Soil > Temperate forest >...
GTTTGCAGATTCTCGCCCCAAAGAATTCCTGAAGCAGCAGGGTGTAACCGACCTGTTTTATGAGCAGCCGACAAATTCTTTGAACATCCCGTTTACAGATTTTTTTCAGAAGGAGATTTTTGCACGAAGGGCGGCTATCGTGCATCGCCTAATCCAAAGCACGCGGCTGGCATACAGCGGTGGTGCGAGTCAGCTCGTGCCATCGTCACGGTTGGAGGAATTGTGGGAAGAGGCTTTAGCGGCTCAATGGACTTTGAAAGGTAGCGCTGAATCGAACATCCTAATGAAAGCGTGCGTCTTCAAGATCGGAGTTGATGGTGATGTTCAATTTAGTCGAACTTCGACCGCGCCTGCGTCCCTGATCGCCTTGGAAGACGAATGGCTCCGCAAAGAGAAGGAAACTCAGGCAGCGTTCGACACCGCGCGGAATGAAGCTATCAAAGCAAGCAACGAATACTTGGCTGCTTTGACAAAGGTACTGCCGGGCCTGCCGGATGGCGACATGCTAGCGTTGGAACTTCTGCGAATCGCGAATAATCCGGACATTGCAGCTAAGATGGTCGCGATTGAGGCGGTCTGGAAGGGGCGTGGCTTACCGCCTATATCGCTCGATCACCAGCTTGAAGGTGGTGCCCCAAGGAAGAGCCTGCCGCAGGACTGACGCTATGGCAGAAACTGCAAACGAGTGGCGGACGTTTCATCTTCTGTACGCGCCACGATGCGCCATAGATACAGACACTCGCCAGTTAGGTGAGCTGTTGCTGGCCCAGAAAACATTCTGGGAGGCCGTATACTTCCGCGATACCGATCGGTCGCTGTCTTTGTTGTGGGTTTGCTCCGGAGACGAGCAGCAGGTGCATCTCTACCTCTGCGCCGCGCAGGCACCGGGCGCAAGCGAATCTTCTGTCCAGGATATCTTGCCGGTTGAGTACGGATGGGAAGCATCCCGCGAGAGCGCCGATGAACTGCTGGCAGCAATAGCTCACGCGCATCAGTGTACAGCCTGGAGTGTTGCCGATGTTGTGAGGCGTCTTCAATTCTCAAGTTTGCCTCATTCACAACGTCGCGGGCCTACCCCGGATGCATCTGAGGCGAGCACCGGCACAACTCCAAGCCCGAGCGGCGACCGCTTACTGATAGACCGTAGGAATTTTGCGCCATTTGTGAATGCCGTCAGGGAGCCGATGACAGGCGCTCATGTTCGAGAGTGGTGTGTTCCGATCCTAGCTGAAGTGCTGGATTTGTATCCCAACGCGCGCCGCGTCTGCGAAGAACTGCAACGGAATGCGCCCGCCGTCATCGGCGCATCGTTCCACCGGGTGTCTGAGGATGTTATTCAATCAGACACAGAAGAAGCCGCACTGTACGGCAGGGCGCTTGACGAAATCGGGCCTATGCTTGCCAACGCCGGATGGTCGAACACAGCCGACATATATCGCGCCTATCATAGGTATCTGCTCGGTAAGTCAGGACTATGCCATCTTACGTTTCGCATGGCCGCGAGCACTCCGACAAAGGCTGCCGCGCTCGCCCATGCGCTGACCGGACGTATCGGTGGCATGAAAACCTTTGCTGTGCGACGTTCGGCCGAAGGGCTTGACGGCCTGTTGCGGCCTTGCCTCGCTCGTGAGGTTGTTGGCAATGAAAGAGGGATCACAAGAAAATGGCGAGGCAACGCCGCCCCTGAAAGTAACCAGGCTTTCGCAGACATTGAACGTCTCCTGACAGAGGAGCGCATTAAAATTCCTGACCCGAAACACGAGGCCTTCCTTCAGCGAATGCCCTATCTTTACACGCTGGAAGAGATGCACACGCTCTTACGCCTGCCCTTTGGCAATGAAGAGGAAGGCTTGCCAGGCCTGGAGACGCGTCCGTTGCCGCCGTTTTATTCATCCGCCGTGCGCTTGCAAAAGATCAAACAGGCGGATGAATTCGTCAAGCCTCCGACCAACCAGATTCGGATAGGGCGAGTGGAAACGTCCGCGCTGCGATCGACAACGGCCATTGATGCGACCGCGCGCTGGCACGCGATTCCAAGAGACGATCTCTGCAAACACGCGCTTATCGTAGGGAGCACGGGTTCCGGGAAAACGGTGACGACCACGTTTCTCTTACGAGAGCTGCTGCGGATGCCGGGGCCGTCGCCCAAGATGCGGAGCATGCCGTTTCTAGTGATCGAACCGGTAAAAACAGAATACGCCGACCGCCTGCAGCATTACATACACCCCCCCGCCGTCTTACACCGGTGGCAGTTTGAGCCGAGCATCAAGGGAAGTAGAACGTCCTTCTTTGCGTTTGACCCGATGCGCCTTCAAGATGGCGTCACGGTCGCCCGGCACATCTCTTATCTGAAGTCTTGTTTTGAAGCCGCTTTTCCCCTTGAACCGTGGATGGCGCTCCTGCTGGAGAACAGCTTTGTCTCATACTATACCAACGATCCCAAGAATGGCGCTTGTGGATTGAAGCTGTTTTCCAAGGGCGGCGAGGCCGCCCATCAGGTGCGAGAAGGCGCTATCTACCCGTCCTTCGATACTTTTGCGAAATACTTCTTAGGCCATTTCCTTCAGAAGGAGTTCCCGCCCCCAAAGGGCTCCGGGGACGATTGGGGCCAGCAGCAAAGGCAGATGTTCCAGAGACGCTTTACGAGTCTGACGCAAGGCGTTCTTGGGGAGTCGTTCCGGCGCGCCGATGCGATTATGCGAAAGAACGGCCCTCATTGGTACGATCCCATAGGTTGGCAGCGCTTGCTTACCGAGCCTACGGTTATTGAACTGGATGCCATACCAGATAACGAGCAGAAAGCCCTTGTGATGGCGTTCCTCTTGACGTTTCTCTTCGAACGACGACAGGCCGAAGACCAATTGGCCCGAAGCAAAGGCGAGGTGGACGGCCCTACACGGTTGCGACACGTCCTGATTGTCGAAGAGGCGCATCGGCTTTTGTCAAACGCAGCCGCCCACTCCGGGCGCGGCGGCGAAGTGGCGGGAAAGGATTCGAAGGCCAAGGCGGTCGAACTGTTTGTAGACATGCTGGCTGAGATTCGAGCTTTTGGCCAGGGCATCGTTATCGTTGAGCAGATTCCTCAAAAGCTGGTGCCGGAGGCCATCAAGAACACGAACCTCAAAATCATGCTTCGTCTCACGTCGGAGGATGACCGTGAGTATCTTGGTGCCGCGATGAACTTCAACGAGGAGCAGCGACGTTTTGTTACGAGCTTGCGCGCGGAAAGTGGAAAGAGCGTCCAGTTTGTTGCATTCGAAGAGAACATAGACCAACCCGTGTTATTGACCTTGCCGCTGGACAAGGGTGAACATGAGAAGCATTTATTCGATAGATATTTCTGAGCCAAGGAGACAGACGTAATGGGTGGTGGAGGCGGCGCCGGCGGCGGTGGATTTGGTGGCGGTGGCGGTGGCGAAGGTGGCAGCGGTGAAGGTTTTGGCGATAGCGTATCGACTGAAACCGGAGAACTGGGCGAATCCTCGGGCGAGGATTCATCATCGTCGAGTGGTGAAAGCTCATCTTCCTCTGGGGAAACAAGCTCCACTGGTACAAGTTCCGGTGAGTCTTCGAGCAACGTCGAAGTAACTGAACCGGAAGTAGAGGTTGCCGAGGGGCTTGGCCCTGATCAAGAGCGAACAACAGATGCTGCGGAAGGCGCCCCTGAAGAACCTTCACCGGACACGGGGGAACAGCCAGAGGACTTATCTGAAGATGACGTTGCCTGGGGGCTTGGCCCGGATCTGGAGCAAACGACAGATGTTGCGGAAGCCGCTCCTGAGGAACCTTCACCGAATGTGGGGGAACAGCCAGCGGATTTATCTGAAGATGACGTCGCCGATGGGCTTGGCCCTGATCAAGAGCAAGCAATCGATGTTGATGAAGAAGCCAAGGCTCCTGAGGAACCGCCCACAGAACCCCCCCCCGCTACCGAAGTCATCGAAGTGCCAGCGGAAGAGAAGCCACCCGAACAGCCTTCTCCAACAGGAGAAGTCGAAAATCCAGAATTTCCAACAATCATCGATGTAGCTCCGCCAGAAGCGCCTATATCCGAGCAACCGGCGGGCGAACCACAACAGCCGCCAGAAGCACCTGAACAACCGACGCAGCCCACCATTGACGTTGCTGAGGGGACTAGCTCGCCATCAACGCCGCCCGAACAGCCTCCAGCCGAAGCGGCCAAAACACCAGAGCAGCCAACCGCGCCAGAGGCGCCCAAAGAGCCAGACAAACCGATGCAGGGGTCAAACATCGAGGGGCTGGATGGATTACCGGACAACCCGTTTGAACAGCCCGCTACTCCCGAATCGGGCAAAGAGCCAGATAAGCAACCCGAAGGCGAAGCCATCGTCAATGTTGAAGCACCGACGACACCCGAGCAGCCGAAGTCGCCGGAGAACAGAGAGCCAATCGTAGGACAGCCGCCCGAAGCGCCAAGAACGCCCGAGCAGCCAGCTGGGCCAGAGGCGCCCAAAGAACCAGCCAAACCGCCACAACCGCTCAAGGAAGCTACGCAGGCACCCGAACAACCAAAAGGATCAGAAGCCGCAGAACAGCGTGAAGCCGAGAATATTCGGCAAGCCTTTGAAACGCAATTAGAGCAACATGGGGAGCGGTCGTTAGAAAAGTCACAGCAATCGATTGCTGAGCGGTTGGCAGAACATGAGCAGAAACTGATTGATATTAAAGAGGCCGGTGGATATACCAGTTCAGTAGAAAGAGAGATCGATACCTTTAAACGTCAGTTAGAGGTGCTGAAGGATCTCCGAGGAGAATAATTGACCATGCCAGATGCTAAGCGCGAAATCACTCAGATGTTGCAGCTTGCTGAGATTTTGAAGAAGATTGCATTCGTTCAGCAACAAGCGTCTACCGAAGAAGCAAGCTTCACACTCTCTCATGCGATCACAGACATCGTGGAGTCTTGTGAGAAGATCGTTACGCTACGACTTCGACTGACGGCAGATACACCACCTGCAGAGGTGGAAGATATCTTAGGGGCCATCGGTGAAGAAATACGACACATCCTCTACCATGTCCGGGACAGTCGCTTTTACCAGTACCTACTTACCCCTGCTCCCTAAACCGAAATCCTCACCACCACGTTTCGCGTGATCCCGCAATTCGCGCCGGTCGTAGAGGTGGGTCATCCTTAGGGTCCGCAAGACCAGGGAGGCGCTGGCCATGCCGTCGCCCAACTCAACAAGGTGGGAAGCAAACTCAGCCAGAGTGCCCGCGTCCTGAATGCGGACCATGGCGACCGGTGCCCAGGAGAGCCTGACCGGGGTCGCCGAAACGCGCGGGGCAGTCACTCGGGTTCTCGGCTCCTTTGCCCGCCCTTTACTCTTGATAACAGATTTCATCGATACTAACTTCGTCGAGTACCTGGGACGAACTGAATCAAGGGATCCATCCCAGGAGGGCGCAACCACGCCCGGCGGGGTGCGGCGGGCGCTAAACTTGTGTTCAGTCCATGGGACCCACAACCCTTTTCGACAAGTCGTTTCTACAGTCGCTCTCGCTCGATGAGTCAGTGATATTCGACAACTTCTTCAACGGTGTCATCTGCCCGTTGTTCTTTATCGAGACACTGGCAGACTTGGAGAAAGCCATCAGGCAAGGGCGCACACCTGAAGAGGAGGTTGGCATCATCGCTGACAAGACTCCCGAGATGAGCGGATACCCTAATGTGTACCACTCGACTCTGGCGGTTCAGAATCTACTCGGACAAGAAATCGTGATGGATGGCCGCGTCATGATTGCTGGTGGAAGGCCCGTGAAAGTAGACGGCAAGAGCGGAGTGGTCTTCAGGCAAAGCCCTGAGCAGGAGGCGTTCAATCGATGGCAGAAACGAGACTTTTTGCATGTTGAACGAAAGATTGCGAAAGCCTGGCGGCAATCGCTCAATGCCATTGATCTCAATATGCTGGCTTCCGGGATGAGGGCATTGGGCATTGATCCGCAGAACTGCAAGAGCTTGGACGACGCCAAAGAGGTCAGCGAGAACTTCATTTCCGGAACCGACCACGTGCCGGATCGGATCAAGCTAGCCTGCTTGATTCTCAACGCCTCGCCGGCTTGCGAAGAGTTCGCGATACAGGCCTGGAAGGAAAGAGGGTCACGAGCTTTCTCGGAACACGCACCGTATGCTGCTCATGTGGTTTCTGTGGAGTTATTCTTTCAGCTAGCGCTTGCGGCAAATTTGATCGGCACAGAACGATCCTCGAATCGAATCGATATTGCCTACCTGTTCTATTTGCCGTTCTGCCAAGTGTTCGCTTCTTCTGACAAGCTGCACCGGCGCTCTGCGCCCTATTTCCTGCGCAAGGACCAAAGCTTTGTCTGGGGACTCGATCTGAAAGCGGCTTTGAAGACACTGGTGGAGCAATACGCGGCATTTTCCGTTGAGATTGCAGAAACTGGTTTGCATGGATTCGCGCCAGCGCCCCCGCCGGATGATGCGGAATGTTTGCTTACGCAGCTATGGGACCGACACATGAGTCCAAGCTGGCGAAACCTGCATAAGGAGCGCGTTCCTCGGGAAGCGTTACAGGACCCGGACTTGGTGAAGCACCTGAACCGTTTTACAGACGCACCTACATTGCCACCAGACCAGGTTGATTGGGGACCCGGAGAAGCCGAGATGATGGGCCTTCAACGAACCATCCGAAGGCGCAAGGGTTCGTTTTGGCAGGTTCCCAAGAACATCGGGGAGGCTAAGGACGAGCGTTCAAGCTAAACTAGGCGAGGGGAAGGATTCCTAAAAGCACGCTCTGACCACGTTTCACAAACCGAAAAAGGAAAAAACTCTTTTGCTACTCAGACCCCGTTTTGCACTTGGGCAATGATTGTTCCGCTTTTAGTACTTCCGTTCCTAACAACAACCCCATCAAGAACAGCAAGCTAACGACCACCCAAAACAGGTTGAACGCTCTGCCCACGCGTTCTTTAGCCGATTGCCCATTTGCAGCCCATCTACAGGCGGCAATTCCGCCCGCGACCGGAAAAATCAAGGCGACGGTTAGGCTGATGCTTTCTCCCAAAATGCGAACAGGCCAAAATGGCCTCAAGGATATCGGCGCGGTCGGGTCATTCCATGAGTGAAAGATCAGCGCACAACATGGCACAGCGATAACAAAAGCGGTGAGCACTGTTTTCCATGTGACGCGCATGAGCCAGTCGCTTAGCACAGGATATCCGTCACAACAAGCCCGTTTCAGAAAGGGTAAGTTGTGCAACATCGCCGGAAGGCCCATAAACAAAGGGCTTGGCATGTTGCGGATGTCTAGTGCAAAATGCCCGGCATGAAATACGGCTATGCCCGCGTCTCGACGGACGACCAGACCCCCGCCCTGCAGCTCGCGGCTCTGAAGAAGGCGGGATGCAAAACGATCTTCAAGGATGACGGTTTATCAGGAGCCACGACGAAACGCCCGGCCCTTCTCCGCTGTTTGAATAAACTCGAACACGGCGACGCCCTCATAGTCTGGAAACTGGACCGCTTAGGCCGCAGCTTGCGCGACCTGATAACCATGCTCGACGATCTGAAAGACCGGGGCGTGAAGTTTCGATCACTCACCGAGGCAATCGACACCGAGACGCCGACAGGGCGCGCCATGTGGCAGATGATCGGCGTTCTCGCCGAACTGGAACGCAGCCTAATCAGCGAACGGACCCGCGCCGGCGTGAAGGCCGCGAGAGGCAGAGGCGTTAAATTTGGTCGCAAGCCCAAACTTACCCGGCACCAGATCGACCACGCTCGCAAGCTGATTGATGACGGCCAGCGTCGCGAAGACGTTGCCGCCCTCCTGAACGTGGACCGCACCACCCTTTACCGGGCGCTTAGCGGTCCGACAGCGGAAGGGTAAGGGTAGCAAAGGGAATGGACAGCCCTGCTTGCTTCGCGTACAATCCCGACTAGGCTAACCTGAAGAGAGACCGCCATGACCGTAACCCTTGATTTCTCGATTGAACAACTCGCCGCGCTCAAGGCCGAAGCAGCGGCTCACGGTCTTACCGTCGAGAGCTGGCTTAAGGAGATCGCGGAACAACATCTTCAAGCGATGCCAACAACCTCGCAAGTAGGTCGGCGCCCAATCTGGGAAGTTATCACCGAACGTATGAAGCCTGTGCCACTGGAAGTCTTTGAGCGCTTGCCTAAGGACGGAGCGAGTGAGCATGACCATTACCTCTACGGGCTTCCGAAGAGGAATTCGTGAAGCTGGTATTTGCTGACACCTTCTATTGGATCGCACAATCCACGGGACAGCGCCAATCAGTGGGTGTTGACTCTCAGCCGTTCCCTCGACTCCGGCACCGAGAGTACTCGCCACATCTTCTTCCTCCCGTGCCGACAGCACACTCCTAGCCCGCAGACGCCAAGCTGCCGGGATGCACAGCAGCTACGTGGGCGTAACGCTTGAAGTCTGCTGGGTTCAGCGTCAGCATATGAGTGACGCGGTGAATACTCATGGCAGCGGCCAGGCGTGCATCGTGTACCTGCACGCCAGAGACAGAGTGAACAAAAACGAGACGTCTCCACTCGTGATATACGGCCTCGCTGTCCGGCAGGAGCACCATGCCCCTTTCGATCACTCGCGTTTCCTGTTCCACGTCCGCCACCGTTAGCCCAAACCCGTTTCTATCCACGGGCCGCGTGGCAACGTTCCAGAATTCGGCAATGTTCTGGTGTGTGTAGTACAGAGCCGCCCCGCCTTCCGCCAATCTCCTGAGCGCGGCCTTCACAATGCCATGATCGGGGTCATCGCGCCGCGCGATCCTGAGCAGGATGTTGCTATCAACCAGATGACCCGCTAGAGCCACTAGGCGTGATCCTGATAAATCATCTCGCGGGAAAACGTCTCGCCGGGTCTCGGCGGAATCTTGCTCGAAAGAGCGGCGAGTTCGTCAAGCCAGGCCCGAATCTCCTCAGGCGTACGTGCTTGGGGCACCGTCGATTGAGGCAGCCGGAGGCGCAATGCATCCAATGCCTGATCGAGCGCTTCGTCTGGCGTGTGCGCTAGCCCGGAGTTGATTGCGTCCATCAGCACGCGCTCTTGCTCAGGTCTTAGGATGATTGTCATCGTCGGTCCTCCCTTTTCAATTGTCGCGCAGGCTCGCACACTAAAGCATCCTGCCCCAATTGTCACGCCCCCGCCCCACTCCCGAAGGGATGGCTTATCGTTCAAGCACGAGTTCCTGATTGCCGTCACTGAGCTGCCGCGAAAAGCGGCCTCTCACCCGCACGACGGGATTAACCGGCACCTGAGTTGAGCGGCCTTCGCTATAAGCGCGTTCAGCTTCGGTCGATTCCCAGCGGACACCAAGCTTGGTCAGAGCTTGCCGAGACGCTCCCAGAAATCCGTTCCGGCCGTAAAGGATTGGGTCGCCGGAAAGACGCGAGACAACCGCGCGGCCATAGACCCCCCGTAGCCGAGCCGCACGAGGCGTTTTTCGCGCATCAGGCCCCGCAGCACTCGAAGGACCTTGGTCCTCGCCGCCGAGATCGCGGAATTCACGCGGCAGGAATACGTCGTCGGCCGCTTCCGGGCGATCCGGGTTTCCGGGCGCTGTTTCGTGATTCATAGCCCTCGCCCTTCGTTTGAGGTCGCAAATTGAGACCTCAAAGCGCGGACTTCTTCAGGCGTAAGCTGGAACGTAAACCTTGCGGGAAACCGGCCTCGGTTACGCCTTACCGCCTCGTTGGGACGTTTCGTAGCTCCCAAGCATCCCTTTTCCCAAAGGCAAGATCACAAACGATAACGCCGTTTGTAACACCGTCCTCTTGACCGGCTGCTCGGCCCTGAGGTACGGTGGGCAAGGAACCGTTCTTTTTTTGGCCGGAGGCGCGCCCCCTATGACCATCACGCTCGACATCCGACCCGAAGTCCAGTCCGAACTTGCGCGGCAAGCGGCAGCGCAGGGCCGCGCGGTCGAGGCCGTTGCCGCCGCCTTGCTCGAAGGGGCCGTCCACCTTCCGGCGGCGGCACCCAAGACGCCCGCCAAGGATATGGTTGAGCTTTTCGAACCCGTTCGGGGTTTACTGACGGACGAAGAAATCGATGTCATGTTCCGCCGCAACCCTTCGACCGGCCGCCCCGTAGACTTGGCATGAGCGGGTTTCTGCCCAACACCATCAGACGCTCATTGAGGGCGACGGAAATCTCCACGTTCACCGAGGACGCCCGACGATATCTCAATTGAGAGCTCCGATTTGTTGAACAGGTCTCGAAGTCGGCGGAAGCGCTTACTTCAAGGGCCGTCTCTCTTACCCTTCCCATTTCTGACCGCGTATAGTTCTTTCAACAGGTTTCTTCTCATCGGGCGCTTGTAAACCGGGCATTCTCGCCTGCCGCAATTCAGAGCTTGTTGCGTTCCGGGTCCCTGCCCATAACGCAGACAAGCTTGAAGCTGGGCTCGCTTCCCGGTTTCCTGACCGCGCATGAAGAAACCACTTTACGAAAGGACCTACATCATGACGAAAGACCTCGCCTCCGAAAATCAGATCCGAGCTGTGATCGAAGATGCATACTCCGTCTTCATCGGCTGTGAGATATCAATCGGTCTCATTGGCAATGCGTATCGCATCATGGTCAAGGACACTTTCGACGTGTGGCACACCCTCAATGTCCCCTTCGACAACATGAGGAAAGCGATCAACAGTCTGCAGCCGAAGGAGACCGCATAATGACCGACCGCCACCGCTTTGGAACATGACCTTACCGTGGTTACGCGAAACGACAAGGACTTCGCGGGTCTTGGCGTCGCTCTAATAAACCCGTGACCGGAACAGTAACCACCGAACTCATCCCTCCTCCCCGGTCGTGCTTCAACCAGCGCTATTCAGGCCGACGCCGAAGCCCGCGAAGCGCGTACTAGAATTCTTCACGGCGCAAATTAACAACGATCACAAAGGCAAGGCGTATATGAATGTGCCACGCCGCTTCGCGTACTGCGAGGCGCGCGGCATCGGCCGACTCTCTGACGTGCAGCCCTTCCATGTCGCCGTCTTCATCAAGGAGCTGCAAGAGGGATTCTCACCGCCCACGGTGAAGCAGCACTTGCCGCGCTGCGCATGCCGTTCGACTGGCTGGTGACCGATCACATTCTCGACCACTTTGGGGTTGCAGCCACTGCCCCAACGTGCCTACCACCCGAAGTCATGGACACACTATCCGAACATGCCGATCAGATGGGATAATCTTCATGTGGGGTGGATCGCACATCACGTCGCGAAGCCGAAAGCGCGCCTTCGATTGTTCACCTTTCCATATGGTGGAGGTGGAGCCTCGATCTTTAAAGAATGGTCGAACGCGCTCCCCGATGAGATTGAAGTCTGCCCGGTCCAGCTCCCAGGAAGGGAGGATCGAAGTCGAGAAACACCTTGCACGAAGATGTCAAGTTTGATCCACGAACTGACCACTGCTCTTACCAGTTTTGCGGACCTTCCATTCGCCTTCTTCGGACATAGCATGGGCGCGCTCATAGCCTTCGAACTTGCCCGCCAGCTCGGCTCGATTCGCGGGCGTCTTTTGCATGTGTTTGTTTCCTCGTGTCGCGCGGCGCACACATTTACTGGCGGTCTGGGACGTCATCTGCTGTCAGATTCTCAGCTTGTACATGAAATGCGACGCCTGGGGACCCCGGAACAAGTCTTACACAACAATGACCTGTTATCTTATGTTTTGCCTGTAATGCGAGCAGACTTCGAATTAGTCGACACCTATTCCTATACACCTGGCCTGCCGCTACACTGCGAGCTATCTGCATACGGAGCAGCGGCGGATGTTGAAGTGAGCACCGACGATTTGCTGAGTTGGAGCCAGCATACAGACGCGGGATTCCATGTACGAGTATTCGAGGGTAATCACTTCTATTTGCGGACTAGGGTACCCTCTCTGATCGCCGCCATACTAACAGACATGGTAGGTCATCTGCCTTCGAAGCCATAGACCTGTTGCTATTGATAGTATGAAAGCCTCTTCGCCCAACCTGGATCGTGCTCACAATATTCTCTCATCATCAATTGGTGCAGATGCACATGTAGACACGCTCCAGCGCCTGTTAGTTGACGGAGTGGATCTCGACGCGGCGTTGTCAGAAGGCCATGTAGACTACCCGCGCCTGCTCTCGGGAAAAGTATCGCTGCTTGTATGCGCCCTGTGGACACCAACCTATTATCCGCGAGAGGCTGCATTTGCCCGGACTATCGATTTGCTAGCTGCGGCCCGACGGTTCTGTGCGAAGAGCAAACACTTTAAGATCGCTGCAAGTGTGTCAGCCGCGAACAAGATAATTCGGGATGGCTCGATTGCCATGGTTCTATCCTTGGAGGGTTGCGATGCCCTGGGCAGGAACCTAAACCTTCTCGAACGTTTCCGAGAGGAGGGCGTCTCGAGTATTGGTCTTACGCATGTGAGTGCCAACGACCTTTCAGGTTCGTCTACCGCCACATCGATACACGGAGGCCTTTCAACACTGGGTCGTAGCGCCGTCATTGAGATGAACCGCCTCGGCGTGCTGATAGATGTTTCTCATGCTTCCGATGAGGCAGTTAGCGACGTGCTCGATGTTTCCACACAACCAGTGGTCGCGTCCCATTCTTGTTGTCGCTCATTGTGCGAATCGCCACGGAACCTACCGGATGCGCTTATTGCTGCGATCGCCTCCAGGGGTGGAGTGATATGCATCGCCGCCCATGCTGGCTTCTTGCATCCTGAGGACATTCGAGAGATCACGGTGCCGACTATTCCAGAAGAGACGAAAAAGGACCGCGAGGCTCTGGACGAACGACTACGAACGGAGCACATCGCAGCATTACAAGCGAAGGATTACCGGTACGCGACTTTAGAGGATCTGGCCGATCACATCGAGCACGCGGTCCGAGTTGCGGGAATCGGTCATGTCGCACTTGGAAGCGGTGTTGCGGGAGGAAATAGAGGGACTACGTACCATCCAGGGCCTAATGCGCGAATATGGCTCTCGGAAGGTAAACACACGGCCACTCTCGATCGCGGTGTTCGGGGCACCGGGTTCGGGCAAATCTTTTAGCGTAAAATCTGTAGCGAAAGCCATTCACTATCAACGCGAGTTTGAGACCGTGGAGTTCAACTTGTCTCAATTG
>Ga0207108_1128_pt1 | contig 13123 bp, 10 predicted proteins | sample Alteio_BWMinHeat_76_FD_153562 | JGI IMG/M metagenome (GOLD analysis project Ga0207108, IMG submission 153562) | Enriched cells from forest soil in Barre Woods Harvard Forest LTER site, Petersham, Massachusetts, United States -... | ecosystem: Environmental > Terrestrial > Soil > Temperate forest >...
CCCTGGAGTTTCCGTCTGACTTTCGACGCCAAAGTCTTGCGTCGTTTGAGTGCCCTTCGAAAAGATGCCCAAGAAAAGGGGGAGGACGATCGCGAACGCGACCTCTACCTCGAGGAACGCAAGGCCGAACTTGGCATCCAACTGGTTCGATGGTTCGAAGACCTGAAAATGGGATCAGTGATTGAGTTACCATTCCGCGCCGTGCTGCTCATTATCCGTCTCCTCTGGATCGGTGTTATGGTCCTCTGCTGGGCACTTGCCGATTATGGCCGCAGCTTCGTCCGGCCCGCCGCATGGCTCGCTTTGAGCGTGCCATTCTTTTACTTCGGTTATCTTGCGGTTCTTGCGCCCCTCGTGGCGAAGGCGCCCGACATCGAGAAATATAAGCAAGCGGTGCAGATGCTGGCGCTCGGCAACACTGTGCCTTTCGGCGGCTCCCTCACCGGCGACGCAGAAATCAAGAAACTTCTGTTTTGCGCGGGGGAGGCCGATTGCCTACCCATTCCTCCCGAACGGTTTCAATTGTTGGTGAGCGGCCAGAACCTCCTTTCGATCATCCTCGTTTTTTTCATCGTCCTTGCCTTGCGCAATTATTTCAGGATCAAGTGATACGATTCAGCTACCCTTGCAAGCCCAGCGCCGCCTTCACCCGGCGATAAGCTCAAATGCATGGAATTTTTCCACTAGGTTTTTATATGCTTAATCCTCTTGAGAGCGCAGACCCATTCGCCTCCAGAGATCCCCTCTGAACGCCTCCGCTCCCCGTTTCATTGACTCGGCTGCCTCACGGCAAGCCATTCAGCCACGCGGTAAGCCATTTGCCGCGTAATTCTTGAATTGCCTGGTCCTGTGTCATTCCCTTCAATTGTAACGCTAGTTGGAGAATATCCTCGCCGATAGCGTGCTCGCGTACAATGCCAGGCCTTGAGCCCGGTGGGCGGCGGCCGCAGCACGTCTTGTGTCGTGGTGGCGCTCATAGGGCCGACAGGTAATTCAATGCTGGGATGCTGGGCAGGAAGAAGTATTCCCCGCCCGCCGACTGTATGAAGGTATCGACCTCGACGATTCGCCGCAACGGCTGCTCACGGATGGTGAAGTTGCCTTTCGGCCCGACCAGCGGGTCGGTCTCGTCAAACAGCGTCGCGAAATTCCGGTTCAAGAGCCAGGTCTGCTGCACGAACTCGAACTGGCGCGCGATGTCGGAGTTCAGGCAGATGAACAGCAGTCCCCGCTCCGCGTCATCATCCTGGTCGCGGTCGATGAGCGTGGTGCCGTATTTGCGCCCGCGTCGCAAAATGCGGTGGTTGTTCGCCGCGTCGAGCAAGGTCTGCGCCGAGGCGAGGTCTCTCGCGAGGCTGTCGCGCGGATTGGCTCTGTGCACATGCGAGCCGGGCGGACAACCCAAGCCTTCGGGATCGCTCATCTTGAATCCGACGGCGTTCTCCGGGTAATTGTATTTATCCACAGGCAAATGCCCGCTGGGACAGAGCAGATGACCGTCGATGTTGCGGCCGATGACCCGTTCCGCGAGCCAGTCGGCGGTGACATGCGTCGCGCTGGGGTCGGCCGCCCGAATGCCCGCCGCGCCGGTTTTAAGGGATTTCCAGAACGCGCCGACGTGCTGCTGGAGCTCGCGCACCACCATGTAGCTGCCGTCGAACCCGAGATTGCGGAAACCCTTGGGCGCGCCGTCGTCCGTGGGCAGACCCGATGCGCGCGAATCGTCGGGGACCATCGGCCCGGGCGCTTTCTCGTGATGCGCGTTGGTGTGGCCCAACAGGATCTCTCCGAGAGGCACACCGTGCCAGGCATCGCGCGTGGCCGGCTTGCCGTCAGTGAGAATGAGAGAGTCGTTCGCGGTCGCCTGTCCGCTTTTTTCGTCATACGGGATCGGCTGCGACAGGGCATCCGCGAAACCGAAATGTTCGCGGCCGATGCCATTCTCGTCGAGCCGGAGGTCGAGCGGCAGCCGGTGCACGACCTTCACGCCGTCGCAGGCGAGCGCCTTCTCGACGGTTTCGGCCCAGGCCTGGACGGAGTCTACATCCTTTTCGTAAAGCAGCAGCAGCGCATGCACTGTTATCCGGGTCATCGGGGTGATGAGGTGCCGCTCGTCGTCCGGAATATTGGCACTCCAATGTGGACCGCCTGGGATGACGGTACCCTTCCAATCGCCATCGACTTTGTCGCCGAGACGGCGCAGCCGGTCTTCCTGGTACATGCCCTCGCGAAACGGCGCCGAGAACGTCGCAAGCGCGTCGGCCGAGAGTCCCAGTTTCTGCAGGCCGGTCCAGGTGAACGCGACGGAGGCGGCACGCTGATCCCTTCCGTCCGCGTCGGTGATGGGCGCGACGGTATTGAGCGTTTTCAGCCACGCTCCCTTCCCGGCGCTGGCGTGGCTGTTGGGCCCGTTCTCCGGCCAGTCGCACAACAGGAACAGTGCGCTCGCCGACGGGAGCTTGCTGAACCCGCTGACCACGATCCCCTGTGTTTGCGTGTCGTGCGGCGGTTTCAGCTTCCAGGTCGGCCGCGTTTTCTTTTCCGGACTGGTCAAAGGTCCCGCGCCCATGTGGCTGCCTCTTCGGGTGTCAGCGTGGCTTTTCGCAAGCCGTCGGCAATGCGGGCGTGACGCTCGATCTGGTCGACGGTGTATTCCGTGTATGCGCTGAACCAGAACCGGCTCACCGCCATGGAGTGGCGCGCCCAGGTCTTGAACTGGCGGCCGTGGCTGGCGCCATCGAGCACCAGGAAGCGCGTCGCCGGGAAGCCGACACCACTGCCCCACGCGAGGGTCAGTCCGCTATGCGCCTTCTCGATAAAGTCGTCGAGATAACTGTCCCAGCTGTTGTCGAAGTTCGAAAGGAACATCAGCCGGCTGCGGTTGTTAATGAACGCCCAATGAGCGAAGTGAACCGTGCGCATGCTGCCGAGATACCCGTCGGTCGCGAACACCCGCAGCACAAGACCCAGCCCCCGATGGCCGGTCCGGACCAGCGCCATGCGCAGGACGCCCGGCTTGACGAGGACGACGCTCCCCATATGGTTCTGCGGGATCCAGTCCTCGCGGCGCGTCATCTTGCGCATTTCGCGCTGATCCACTAGCGGCGCGTCATGGTGGGAGTCCCGCCGTTCCAGCCAGCGCAGCCACACGAGGATCGCCGGGATGGAGAATACAAACGCAGTGTAGATTCCCACGATGGCAAGGCCAACCATGGGACACCAGTTCTGTGCCAAGGCCGGCAAGTAGCTTTGGCCAAAGGCGAAGACATCAATGGCGGACTTCACGACCGCCCCGACGACGGCCATCGCGACGACGAGAATCACCAGAACAAGCATCGCCACGAAGAAAAACATGAACGGGTTCGCGAAAGACGTTGGCTTGTTCTTCCTCGACAGGGTGAATCCCCCCGAGTTGGTTGGAGCGGCTTCGCCGGGGCGCGCCGACCACGTCCAATAAAGGACAATTCCGGCAACCAGGGGCACGATCAAAAGTAGGACGAGCGATACCGGGTCTAGCGCGATGAACCGGCTCGCCCACGCGGGAAAGAAGGCGCGAAGAAAAACCAGAAAGAGGAAGCCCGGAACGGAGAGAGCGATCATAACTATCAGCAGGAAGCCAAGAAGGCGCCCCACGTCGAGCGTACGTTCCCACGCTGGGATGCGTGCCGGAGCCCGTGTGTCGAGCCACTTAAACTTATCGAGCAGCGCGGTGCGCAAACTCTGGTGAATCTTCTGCGCGGTCATGCCGCGGTACGGATTGGAAATGGTAGAATCGGCTTGCGCCAGCGTCTTTCGGGTTGCGCCGAAAAGCTCGCCCTCGCGCAGGATCCGCTCCCTTTCGAGCCCGCGGTTGCCGTGATGGAAGACGCTCGGCTTGACCGTCCTGCGCTTAAGATACGGCGCGATGGGATGATGCGAGTCGGCCGCCGTAACGGCGTCGTACATGGGTCCATCTTTATCCAAGGGGCGCTTGCAGCAGCGCAGGATCGGCCGAAGATAGTCAGAGGCGGCGAGCGTCGCCTCCAACTGGGCCCAGAACGGCCCCGGCGGGCCGTCGAAATTCGCCTCGATCACGAAGATGGGGTCGTAATCGGCGCCCTCGAAAACCGACATTGACAGGAAATGCAGCGTTGGGACGCCCCACTTCAGGTGGTCGTAGGGCACCGTGACGCCGGGGCCCTTCTCCTCGTCGCACCTAAGCCTCTCGATTTCACGCGAAAGATGGTCGACGCTCGCCGGCTCGACCTCCAGCACAACGGATAGTGTCGTCTGCCGCATGCGCCCCCCTAGTCCCCGTTACAATACTCGCAAGCAATTCGTGTCGTCAAGGTCAGAGCGCTTACTGGGGCGCTCGCGTCGAGATTTCGTCGTGCAGGGTACAGTTGCCGAACGTTCATTTCAAAATAAGTAGAATCACTACCCATGTCGCCGTCGTCAAAAGGACTCCAACCAGCGCAGCATTCCAACGTGATACGGGGTTCCAGAATATTAGACGAACCAAAACGCCTGCATATACGCCAACAACAAGCGCAAATACGATTATGATAATAAGAGGCTCGCCATACGCTGTGCCAAATTCATTGCTAACTAACAGGATTACTCCTATCACAAGAATAACCACAAAGCCACCTATACCACCAAATAGAATCTTGCCCCATGTGGATTTAACGTGGGGCTGCTGCGATATCTCTGGCTCGGGTCTAGCTCTCATAGCTTCCCGTCCTGCTTCAGCAAAAATACGTAGCAAATAGGGGTTGGGCTTTAGGTTTCTTTTAAATACTGTGGCGCTCGTTCCCCAAATTGCTCAGCAAGCTCAAGCCGCATTTTGAGCAACTCCAAATATTCTTTTGCGTGCTTGATCGCAGTATTCCTTGAGTTCAGACCGCGAATTATGTTGAATCAATGTTCGATATTCGGCCAATACTTGATTATCGCTAGGGCAGTAGTGAGAACAGCCGACCAAAGGACACTTTTTGGCAGCATTTCATGAATAACATTGTTGTCCATCATCTTCCCTCTTCGTGATCAGATCAAAGCCACTTTAGAAGGGTGTGGCATGCGAGCGGATCGCCAGTGGTAACGTAGACCGCGATTTCGTTGCAGTCCATCATGGGCGTCCCTAACGCGGTGCGCCATCATAATCTGGCGGCCGACCGCACCTCATGCACGAAGGCCACGGCCAACCAGCTCCGGCTGTTCTTGCACGCCGGCGCGTACTGGCTGATGTGGGGCCTGAGCCATCGATGCCCAGGCGCTCGATGTGGCGCGTTGCGCAGTTCGACACGTTGTGCCTGCGGCTCATCAAAGTCGCCGCCCGCGTCGTCGAGATGAAGACGATGATCCGTGTTCAGCTGCCGACGTCGTGCCCCAGGATATTCCGCGTCTCGCACTCGGGCGTATACCGCGCCTCGTCACCTGACCGACGGGGCGCAGCGCCCCTAACCCTTGACCCCGTCCCGTCAACCCGCAAACCGCCCTCTGGCCCGACGCCGGAAAAGACCGGCGCGCCTGCGACTGAACGAAATCAGATAAAATCACGCAAACGCGACATTTTGCGCGCCGTACCGGTCAGAGCACTGCATAATGCAGGCTAGCATCCTGAAACGGTTCTCACCATGGAGGAACAACGATGAGCGATGTGATGCTCGATTTGGATCTCGCCGACGATTTGGTGCGTGCATTTCAGCGTTCGGTGAGCGACACGGGCACCAACATTGTGGGGCCCGCGGTCGCGGTGGGGACCGCTCCCACTGGGGTGGCCGTCACGCGGTGAGGGGATTGATCGCGGGCGCCGTACTGCTCAACATAAAGCCGGAACCTAATCCAAAGGCATCCAGGTTTGGCTTGCTGCCGAACTGGATCTGGAGGTGGGCGTTGAAGGCGAGGAAGGGGACGGTTGTCGGACCGAGATCGGCGATCCAGCCCTGAAGGTGTCCGTTAGGGTGTTTGCCTTCTTGCGCATACTGCGCGAACATCTCGCCATCAACCGTGCCAGTGCCGAGCACGTACCAAACGGTGTCACCGAAGACCGGATCTCGCATACCAACGACATCGAAGTTGCGGAGACCAGCCCTCCTCCTCCGGCGCCGTCCGCGAGGTTCGCGAACATGCCCGTGTAGCTGAAGCGCACGATCGACGTGTCGAGCGCCTCCCGCGAGGCGCCGTGCAGCGCGAGCCACGCGCGGTAGTCGAGGTGGTTGATCGCCTCGAAATTGAAGGCCCCCGTCCGGGGCACGTACACGTCACGAAGCAGGCCGTCGAGCATCGCTCGAAACAGATTGACGCGCGTCAAGAGCTTTCGGACCACCGCACACTCGTCTTGCCGTTCGGCCAGGACCGCGAGCGCCCGCGACACGGCCGACAACATGCGCGCGAGCGACCGGAAAGAGCCCGCGTCGTCGCGCGTCGAGCCCAGCGCGCGGCGAAGTCGGCTCAGGATCCGTTCGACGCGCTCTCGCGGCGCGACGTGCTCGTGGATGGCTGTACGCACCGGATCGCGGGATCGGTCGTAGACGAGCCCCGCCGCAAGCTCGACGCCGAGCGACATCAGCTTGTGGAGGTTCTGCCAGGGTGACAGGGGCCCCCCTTGCCCCGGGACCTCTTCGTTGGGGGGGAAATTCAAGGGGTAAGTCTCCCAGCGGTGGTGCTGCCTGCAGTACTCGGGCATCAACGTCCCGTTGTCGGGCTCGAGCGCGTCGGCGAAGCGGGGGTAGCGCGCGCGGGGTGCCAGGCCATGGCGCAAGCGCTCCTCGTACACCTCCTCCATAATGCGGAAGGTGTTGTGGTACCAGCCCTGCATGATGTGGATCCCGTGCTCCTCGATCCGTCCGTGCACGCCGCGGCCCGTCGCACACTTGCCCCCGAGCCGCCAGCCGAGCTGGTAGATGGTCAGCTGGTAGTGCTCCTGCCAGCCCGGGTAGCGCGTTAGCTCGAGCGCCGTCGCAAGGGAGGCCATCCCGCCTCCTAGGATCGCGATCTTGAGCGGGCGCGTTGTGGTCACGGGGCCATCCTCGCGATCGACAGCGGGGCCGCACTGGCAGCAGCGATCCCCGAGATGACCGCCGCCTCCACGCACCCCACGTTCTGCCCAGTGTCCGTCCAGTCGCCGACGAGCGTGAGGTTATTGTAGCCCACCTGGCGCAGGATCCGGCCCTGCAGAGCGCTGGATGGTCGCGAGCGCCGGCGCCGCGCTCGCCGCCGGAGGATTCCCCGCGCAAACGCCATCGTGAGGCGCATCATCGCGAGAAGGCCCTCGGTGTGCCGCCCCTCCCCGGGCACGAGCTCGTTCGTCGGAAAAAACGAACAAGGTAGACGTCCGCCTCCCCAGTCACGGGCGATCGGTCAATCATGAGAGTTCCGTCGTCCGGATCGAAGGCGTCCTCCCAGTGCTGGAACGGGCTCGAAGGGGAAAGCCTCTTGCGGAGGCGCTCGTCGTAGACTTCCCGGACCAAGCCGAAGGCGTGGTAATACCAACCTTGGAGGACGTGGATGCCGTGCACCTCGATCCGCGCCGCAGACGGTGACGCCGTAACGCGAACGCCAGTCAGGCTCCGACGTCAGCGCGAGCGCCGCGCTCAGGCCTCCCATTCCGCCGCCGAAGATCGCGATCTTGCGGCGGCCCGCAGGAGCGTCGTGGGAAACCACCGCCGTCAGACCGGGCCCCAGAGCTGGTTACCGGGCGCGGCCGGATCGCTACTCGTGAACCACTGGCGGAAGAGCTCGAGCATCTCGTCGCGAGAGATGAAGCCGTCCTTGTCGAGGTCCAGACGCGGGAACGTCTGCGCGGCGTGCTCTTCGTTGATGCCATAGACCCGCAGTAAGGCGCGGTACTCGCTCAGGTTGAGACGCCCGTCCCCATCGAGATCGACCATGTCGAGGACGTTGCCTACGCCGGCGGCGATGGCCCCCGTCATTCCTTCCGGCGGCCCGTCGATCACCGCATCGAAGTACTATCGAAGTACTTGAGCCAGGACTTCAAATCCACGGCCCGGAACCGGCCGGGATCGAACGCGGGCCTTGATCTCGCGGCGCTTTTACATTCGCTCAGTACGGCGCCGCGCACCGGCGGCCCAGCGCGGGCCGCTGGCAGGCCTTGGATGGTAGGTCATGGAGCGTATCTGGTGATGATTTGATGGATTCGGGGCTTACAATACCACTAGTCGTGGCGCCAACTGCGAAAATATTTACATTTGCCTTGAAACAATAAACCGTCGCCAACAGGTTCGTTTCGAGTGTTATTCCGAAGCCTCTGATCAACTCTTAATGGGGATTCTAATTCAATTGAAGCTATCCTGCTAAATCACTGCAATCGTTCGACTCAAATGTTCCTTAAGTTAGGATCTGTGATCACGAAGCGGTTTAACGGATTGGCGCTTATGCGTTAACCCGTCCCTCTTTGGCCACTCGCCGATTGCATTGACGATGATGTCGCGCAGGCGCTTTTCGTGCGCGATTTCATCCTCGATGAAGCGTCGAAAGCGCGTGTTCTTGCGATCTTGAAGGCTTGCGGTCAGTTCCTTGATCTCGAGGTCGCATTCCTCGACCCGGGCGCGCAACCGGTCCCAGCGGACCTTTTCCTCTTTTGTCATTGGACCCTTGACGATAACCTGGCCCGTCTTCATGTCGATCTCGATGTCGTCCGGATGAAGAAGAGGCTCCGGGCCGGAGACGCCCAGCCTTTCACGACGCTCGAGTTCCTCCTCCCATTCGTGTTTGTACTCAATCGCCGTTTGCAGCCATTCGTCGCTCTGCTGTTTGTTGGCGCGTTCGGTCTCAGACAGAAGTTCGGCGAACAATTGCTGTGAGCGATGCTGGCCCCGAGCGGCGTTGACAGCCAGAGCGCGGATGATGGCCTGGGCCATCGGAATGGTGATCTGCCGCTTGCCCTCGCTGACCTTGATGGTGCGGTAGGCCTCGTCGACGATGATCGTCTTGAGCCGTTCGTCGTTGAGCGCCGGTCGTTTGTTACGCGCACCTTTAGGGCGACCTTTCGGATTGCCGGATCGCCCGGGTTTGAATTGCGAGGCCGCGGGCGGCTTGCGATAGCCGGCCTCATAGGGTGGCGGGGCTGCGGTGGGCGGCGGCTCCAACCGGAGTTTGCGATCTTTCGGCATCGCGGTGCTAACCTGCGGAGGTATCGAGCTGGCGGGCGCGCAATGCGTGCGAGGCGCGGCCATCTCCTAAGTGCGGCGCCGCTAGCGGACTGACGGTCGTCGTCACTTCGCCCGCTGCGCCGCTACTGACTAAGGCCCCGCGCGCGCGGTCACTGGCTGTTCGTTCGGTCCCGAGGCCACAAGCGATAAGTTCAGCGTCGTCTTTGGCGAAAATCTCCCAGCGATGGAGGATGCGATCACAATAAATGCGATCGAGTTCGCAGACTCGCGCCCGCCGGCCGGTCTTGTGTGCCGCGATTAGAGTCGAACCGGAACCACCGAAAAGATCGAGCACAATGCCTCCGCGGCGGGAAACGTCTTTGATGGCGTCGGCGATCATCGCAACCGGCTTGACCGTCGGATGCAGCGAAAGCTCCTCGAGCCGGCCAGACTTTAATGTGTTCACGCCTCGATACTCCCAGACATTCGTCCGGTAGCGGCCGTGCTGACCGAGTTCGAAGCTGTTGAGGTGCGGGGCAACCCCATTCTTGAAGGCGAAGATCAGCTCATGGCGGGAGCGGTAGAAGGAACCCATACCGCCGTTGTCTTTGACCCAGACAATCGTATTTTTCAGCTCGGCGTAATTCGCTGCCCCTGCCTCCAGCATCTCGCCCACGTGCCGCCAGTCCATGCAGACGAAGTGGATCGAGCCGTCCAAACTATACGCAACGAGATTGGCGAAGGCGGAGGAAAGGAAAGCCGTGAACTCGGCGCGTGTCATCTCGCCGGACGCCATCGCGAACTCCCGGTGGCGGACTTTGCCAAGCCCGCTGACATTGCCGTCGATCGCGACATTATAGGGCGGATCGGTGAAGACCATCTCGGCCTTTTCGCTATCGAGGAGATCGGCGACGATTCTGGGATCGAGCGCGTCGCCACAGATGAGGCGGTGCGGCCCAAGCTGCCAGAGATCGCCGGGCTGGCAACGCGATGGGACGGCTTCCGGCTCCGGAAGGCGGTCATCCGCCGGATCGCCCGGCTCCGAAGGCGTAAGGCCTTCGATCAACTGGTCGACCTCGGCGATCGAGAAGCCGGTGATATCGACGCCGAAATCGATGTCTGCCTCCATCAGCTCTTGCAGTTCCAATGCGAGCAGTTCCTCGTCCCAGCCGGCGTTGAGCGCCAGCTTATTGTCGGCCAGCACATAGGCCCGCTTCTCGGTCGCCGACATGTGATCGATGCGCAGGCAGGGCGCAGTTGCCATGCCGAGCTCCCGCGCCGCCTCGACGCGCCCATGCCCGGCCAAGATCCGGTTCTCGCCATCGATCAACACTGGGTTGGTGAACCCGAAGCGCCGGATGCTCTCTGCGATCTGTCGGACCTGCTTGCGCGAATGGGTTCGAACGTTGCGCGGCCAGGGCCGCAACTGGTCGATGGGAAGTCTTTCGAGGGCGTGGGCGGTCATGGGGATCTCCTATCAAATTCATATGGCCTGCCTTTGACGTAAGATAAAATGAACGTGACTTGCAGTCAAGATCATCCTCCTATATTCGTCAGGTGGAGCGAACGACGGGAGATGACGAGGTTGCCATGGGACTGGGAGTGCAAATTACCCAGCTGCGGCTGCAAAAGGCGGAGTCCCTCCAACACGTCGCCGACGCGGTTGGAGTCTCCAAGGCGCATATCTGGGAACTCGAGAAAGGTCGGGCGGACAATCCGTCGATGTCCCTCGTCACACGGCTCGCCGATCACTTCGGCGTTTCGGTCGCCTCTCTCGTCGGGGAAGACCTCCTGGCCGGCGACGCCGATCCGGGCATTGCCCGAATGTTTCGTCAGGCGGGCGAGCTTGAGCCCGAAGACCTCGCCTTCCTCGACGAGATGATGCAATCCCTCCTCAGACGCCGGCGAAAAAGCGGAGCCGGCGTCTGATGCCGCCGGACGTGGTCAAGCTGGATCGCATGGCCATTGAGGAAGCCGGTCCCGATCCGGAACGGATAGCCGCGTCGATTCATACGCAGCTCGCCCTCCTCAGCGGTCCCGTGCCAATCCATCAGGTCGCCGAGGCCCTGGACATTGTCGAGATTCGGCAAGTTCCGCTCAAAGGACTGGAAGGCGCATTGGTGAGCACGCCTGAGCGGGACATTGGATCGATCGTCGTCAATTCAGCGTCCTCTGCGCAGCGACAACGATTCAGCGTCGCCCACGAACTGGGGCATTTTCTCAATCCCTGGCACAAGCCGCTCGAGCCCTCCGGGTGGTTCGCCTGTCGCCCGGAGGATTTGAGGAAGTCATGGGGGAAGCTGCCGCCCGAAGCGTCCCACCATCTTATTCAGGAGACCGAAGCGAATCGTTTCGCCATTGAATTTCTGGCCCCGCAAAAATTCGTTCGGCCGTTCCTGAGGGGCATACCGGACCTTACTTCGGTGTTGCGCCTCTCAAAAACTCTCGATCTCAGCCGGGAAGCCAGCGCCCGCCGTTACGTCGAACTCCACGACCAACCCGCAGCCCTGGTGTTTAGCGTCGACGGCGTTGTCCGCTATGTCCAACGGCATCCGGATTTTCCGTCCGTTTTATATCAGCCTGGACAGCGCCTATCCGAGCTCCCGTCTCCGGTCGACAAGTCCCGCCTGTCCGCCCACGAGGAAGCCGACCCTCGCGACTGGTTGGTGCGGCCCGGCCGTGACGCCCTGATCGTTCAGACGCTGAGCCAGAGTCGAGGCCATGCGACCACGCTGCTCGCCCTTGATCTCGCCGGGTCTGACGACGACGACATCTGACCCGCGGCGACAGGCGCCGTTTCGCGGGGTCTGGCTTGCCCCTCGCGACGATAAAAGCCCATTCGCAGCAAATTCGCTGAAACGCCCCACCCGCTTCCCTGATCGACCCCGGATTTTCCCTGATCGGTGCGGGAGAATTCCCTGTTCCGGCGAGCAGGGAATTAGTCAAACAAATTGCTGATTTTGCTACGATAAATCCCCTTGGATTCCGTCCTCTGGAGCCATTTTTTTGGAAAATTCCCTGTATTTTCCCTGTTTCCAGGAATTTGGCGTCGAGACGGGTTCGCGGCCGACTGCGTCGTCAGCCAGCCAGTCCTGTCTCTGGGGTTTTATTTCCCCGTTGGCGAGAACCGACGACATTTCCGCGGGTTGGGCGGACGCGCCCGACACGATTCGTGGGAGAGACGGTTGCATGCGTGATTTCGGCTGCGGCCGTTATGAAAATCTCTCCGGCGCCATTTCGTGGTTGACTTTTTTCGCGGGCGGAGCAGCGGACTCAGGCGAAGCCGAAGTGATTGGAGGCGGGAACTCGCAGAATCGACGATCTCAGCGAAAGCCGAGGAGCTTTCGCTGTTCAGCCCAGCCGGCCGGCAGCCGCGGCGTCAGACGCATCAATGTCTGGGCGGTGAGTTGCGGCGGTTTCCGGCCATTGATGATCGCCGTGGTGATGTCGGGCGCCAGCCAGGGAAGACGCAGGAGGGAATAGAGGTAGGCTGCCGACACTTGCTCCTCGCGAGCGATATCATGCACGGTCAGCTTGGGGTTTTGGATCAGACTCGCCTGGATGTGGTGAGCGCGCGCGATGATTCTGAGCAAGCTGGGATCGGCTGGTGTCTGGTCATCGGCATTTTCGACCAGCATTCGCATCTCGCGCCCAACACGCTTCAGGCCTACCGGCACCGTCAACCTCAGGAGATCATCGGGTGCACTCGTCGGTTCTTGATGCTGCATCGTCAGATCAAGCGACCCGGCGAGCAGCTGGGTCAAGCGGCCTCGAGAGAGGGTGATTTCGACGCGATCGGATCTGATTTCCACGCGGCAAAATAGTGCCATGAGCGTCGCTTTGACTTTGTCTGGTGCGTGGGCTCCGAGTTCTTCCGCGACCTGAAGGCCACGTTCGATCAGTTGGCTCCGCCCTGGGTCACCGTGCGAATCATTGTCGACGGCATCGAGGATCGCTCCGGGGTCGGCGAGAAATGTGCGAAGCCTGGCAATCACCAGGCCTTCCAAATTGCCGGCCGGGATCCGCCGGCC
>Ga0207108_1124_pt2 | contig 12936 bp, 17 predicted proteins | sample Alteio_BWMinHeat_76_FD_153562 | JGI IMG/M metagenome (GOLD analysis project Ga0207108, IMG submission 153562) | Enriched cells from forest soil in Barre Woods Harvard Forest LTER site, Petersham, Massachusetts, United States -... | ecosystem: Environmental > Terrestrial > Soil > Temperate forest >...
CGGAAGACAATTTCAGTCACCTGAAGTCCTCTTCAGTAGATACCCAAAGTCCAATTCAGTGTCCTCCTGAAAAGGTGAAGAATACAGCAGATTACGGCTGGAAAAACGAATATTATGTATTCATATATCACTTGATATCGAGAACATCCACTGAAGAGCACTTCTGGTAATTTGCTGTGCACTGAAGCGGACTTGTATATAAATGCTAGATTTCAATGAATGGAAGTATCGTTATTTGACGGGCTTGCCACTGCAACTGTCTTTAAGAAATGACACTATTATTGGATGGTCTTCTTATTTGATATGTAAATGCTCGTATGCTTGCCAGGATCCGCTGATAACAGCGGCAATATCAACTACAACAGCAAGCGGTATCATGGTCTTATCACTGGCAAGTGCAACCGGCTCTCATTTATTTCGATTATTCTCTTTGCAAAACATCAAGAAAAATAAAGATAAATTGGATGCATGCAAGAATGAGATGACAAATTCCTTATAAATTGGAGGTCGCAGGCTGCGACCTCCGAGAATTATTTTGAAGTCCGAATTTCCGACTTCAACCCCTCGACTCACATCCCAGGTTTCTTTGTTGGCGTGACATATGCTTCTTGTATTGTTATTTTATTTGATTCATAGCTAAGGCCATTAAACGACTCAAAATGACGAGTGATCTTTCCTTCTTTCGGGCCTTTTAAATATTGAGTAGTCTTTATTTGTCCATTACTAATATTTCCCTCAGTGGTCACTTGCTTCATACTCATCTCAGTACTACCCGTTTGATCTTTATGAAGCTTCATAGCCGCATTAGGACGATTGTTAAACCATCTACCAAAAAAAGTCGGGGTACATGTGACGCGTGGATTCAATACGACATCCTTATCCGCTGCAACATCGCCCGTCGCTTCAATTTTACTGTATCCTTTAGCCTGACTATCTGCGATGAATTGAGCAAAATCAGGATCTTTTTTAATTATCTCAACTCTATCTTGATAGGTATTAAATTTTCTTGTTGTTGACATGTTCAATTCCTTATAAATAAAATTCCGGCGCAGTCTATCACAGGCTTAAAAAAAATCCATCTTTAAAAAAATCGCGCTAAAATGTTATATACAGAACATTTTTGAGGGAAAGAGTATTCTGAGTATTCTTTAGTCGTGGATATTTGAACCCCATTTTTATATTTATAAAAATAGCAGGAATAGCAGTGATCTCTCATTCTAATTAAACTATTGCAACAATTTCTGGGTTAATGTCATTTGCGGAAGACAATTTCAGTCACCTGAAGTCCTCTTCAGTAGATACCCAAAGTCCAATTCAGTGTCCTCCTGAAAAGGTGAAGAATACAGCAGATTACGGCTGGAAAAACGAATATTATGTATTCATATATCACTTGATATCGAGAACATCCACTGAAGAGCACTTCTGGTAATTTGCTGTGCACTGAAGCGGATTTGTATATAAATGCTAGATTTCAATGAATGGAAGTATCGTTATTTGACGGGCTTGCCACTGCAACTGTCTTTAAGAAATGACAATTGAGGATACCAAGTATTTGACTAAATTTATCTTTAGCCTTTCTTTGTTTCTTCTGCATGGGGCTGTATCATCAGAAATGTGGTTTTTTCGCCGTGTCTGATTGTATTATCTAGTTGGCTTATAGTGAATTCGGCGAATTTTACAATGATATTGTATGCGGGCTAAACAATGAATCACTTAACAATGGTGCCGTTACATAAGTCTGACTTAGATGAAATTGTTTGGGCTTTTAAAGAAATTGGATGGCATAAGCCTAAAAGTATCTATGAAACCTACTTGGAGGAACAGTCATCTGGTGTACGTTCAGCCTTGGTTGCAAGAGATAATGGAAAATTTTGTGGATATGTCACGATAAAGTGGATATCAGATTATCCTTTCTTTACTGAAAATAATATTCCTGAAATAGCTGATTTGAATGTGTTGCCTGATTATAGGAAGCAAGGCATTGGAACGCAGTTGATCGAAGTCTGTGAACTGGCAGCAAAAGAGCAGGGCAGGGCGCTCATTGGTTTGGGTGTGGGACTAACCGCTGATTATGGCAGTGCTCAACGCTTGTATATTCATCTAGGGTATGTGCCGGATGGCAAGGGTCTTTATTATAAAAATATCGCTGTTAAATATAATGAAAATGTTAAAGCAGATGATGATCTCGTTATTTATTTAACAAAAAGATTGTAGAGGGATTAATATGAGTGAGTTTAAGCTCGTGCATTGTAATAATCAAAATCTACTTGATGAGATGCATAATATCCGCGAAAGAGTGTTATTTACGGATGGTAAATATGATAGACATCATCCTGATGATACAAATCCCGATAATCAATGCTTTGTTTTGTTATTAAACGATAAACCCATTGCAACAGTTAGATTAGATTTTATTCGTCCTGATGAATATGCCATTCGATTGGTAGCAGTTTTGCCAGACTACCAAGGTAAAAAAATGGGTTCGAAAATGATGAACTCAATCTTTGATTATGCAAATCAAAAAGGTATTTGCAAATTAGTGACGAATGCGGCAATAGAGGCAACAAAATTTTATGAGTCTCTTGGATTTGTAAAAGAATATTGGATTGATACAGGTGAGGGAGTATCGCGACCAACTATTCCAATGGTTAAGGAATTGACTCTCAATCCAGAGCTAGTCCAAGCAACAATATCTGATTATCCAACCATTCAGAATATGGCACGTTTTTACGTTTACGATATGTCGCGTTATTGCGGATTTATTTCGGATGAATGGGCTTTTCCAAAAGACGGACTATATGAAAGTCATGACTTTAAAAAATACTTTATTGATAAAACAAGAGAAGCATTTTTAGTAAAAATAAAAGATGAATTAGCTGGGTTTGTCTTGTTAAATAAAATTGGTACATTGCCAGATACTGAATGGAACATGGGCGAATTTTTTATCATTGCTAAGTTCCAGGGTAGGGGCATAGCACGAGAAGTTGCCAATCAAATTTGGAAAACTCACCCAGGAAAATGGGAAGTATCGGTTATTCCTGAGAATGATCGAGCATTAAATTTTTGGCGTAAGACAATTACTCATTTTACTCATGGTCACTATCATGAAGTCATTAAAGAAATTGATTACGATAATAGTCAGCCGAAACGCTATATTCTCAGTTTTGATACCAATGAACAAAAATTATCACATGCAAATATTCAACCGCAAAAATCCAAAGGAATTGAAATTGAAGAAATTAATCAAGATCAGGCTGAAAGCTTGTGCCGCAGTATCACACAGGATTTGCCAGAATATTTTGGGATACCTTCTGCGAATGAACAATATTTTGAAGGTGTACGACATTGCAAAAATTTAGCTGCTAAAACAGATAATCAGTATGTTGGATTGATCTCATTAAACTTCCCATACGCTAATAATAGTAATATTTATTGGATGGCAGTATTCAAAGCTCATCAGACTCAAGGTATCGGTCGTAAATTAGTAGAAAAAGCATGTCAGCTTTCAAGAAAATTAAATGCTACCACCATGACAGTAGAGACGCTTTCGCCAGAGGGGTTAGATGAAAATTACTTAAAAACCTATCAATTTTATCAATCTTCAGGATTTAAACCTTTAATCAACTTAAAACCGAAAGGTTATGAGTGGAAGATGGTTTATATGGTTAAACAGCTTGGTGACGGATTGCACGATCTTTTATTTCTTGAGAAAGATGCAAGAGAGTTTGGTTTTGAATGGCCAAATGAAGCAATGATTATTGAACAAGTAATTGATGAGTGTAAGGAGATTAAAGAAGCTATTGAAAAGAAAGAAAGACATGAGCGAATTCAAGAAGAAATTGGTGATCTTTTGCATTCCACTATTTCTTTATGCGATTTTTCAGGATTTGATGTAAATGAAACTTTGATCAAGGTTAATCTTAAATTCGGAAAAAGAATGCAAGCAATAAAAAAATTAACACATGAATTAGGTCTGCCAAATCTAAAAGGGAAATCCATTGATTTTATGATGGAGCTTTGGCGTAAAGCGAAAAATAAAACTTGAGAGGGTAGATCATGAAAACAGGCATTGTCATGCAGAAGGTCAATCTCAAAGATAAATTAAATTTATTTAATGATTATTGGTCACCCAAAATCGTAGGCGATTTAAACGATTCATATGTAAAGTTTGCCAAATTAAAAGGGGAATTTGTTTGGCATAAACACGATAACGAAGATGAATTATTTTTCATTATTAAAGGGACATTGCTAATCAAATTTAGAGATCAGGATATCACCTTAAATGAAGGCGAATTTCTTATTATTCCAAAAGGTGTTGAACATTTACCAATTGCTAAAGAAGAAGTACATGTCATGTTGATTGAGCCTAAAACGACATTAAATACCGGTGATGTGACAAGTGATCTCACAAAGAAAGAATTGGATAGAATATAAGGATAAACATGATAATTGCTATGAACCACATTACCCTGGGTGTTACAGATATTGAAAAATCATTTGTATTCTATCGCGATATTCTGGAGCTTAAACCGCTTGTGAAATGGGACGAGGGTGCTTATTTCCTCGTTGGTGAGCCTACTGTGAATTTACCTGGAAGTGGCTTTTGGTTTTGTTTAAACGTAGATGAGAATCGCATTTCTAATCCTTGTTATACGCATTATGCTTTTACTGTTCCTGAGAATAGTTTTGAAAAAATGACTACAAGGATCGTTGCATCAGGATGCAAAATCTTTAAACAAAATACCTCACCTGGAAAATCATTATATTTTCTCGATCCTGATGAACATAAGTTAGAAATCCATGTGGGTACACCAGAAATGCGGATGAAGATCAAAAAGGAAAATGTTGACAATTGGAAAAATGTGGAATGGTTCGTATGACTCCCATTGTGATTGGCATTAGCGGTGTAACCGGCGTTGGTAAGACAACACTTACTCATGCCCTTGCAAAAAAATTAAAATCAACATTACTTTGTTGGGATGATTTTGATGATATATCCATCAGTCCTACAGACTACGTAGATTGGTATCATCGTGGTCGAAATTATAGTGCGTGGGACTATCAAGCATTAGCAGATGTACTGAAATCGCTGAAAGCTAAACAATCTATTTTGCATCCAGTATTTAACCATATATTACAGTCTACGGAATATATTATTTTTGACGCACCACTGGGTCGCCTTCATTCGCAAACAGGACAATATATTGATATTTGCATACACCTTTCAGTGCCGCTGGATATTTCACTTTGTCGGCGGTTGCTGAGGGATTTCAAAGGAAATGAAAAGACAAAAGAAGACCTCTTGGCGGAGCTTGAATATTATTTGTCGTACTCAAGACCTTTATTTTTTGATGAGGATTTAAAAGTAGAAGCGCCTGTCCGATTAGTTGGATTGAAAAATAAATAACTGGAGAATCAAATGAAAATATCTTTTATACATCGAGCCATTAATAAAGCAAATAGCACAGCCTGCTCAGTGACCGAGTATGCTTTAAATCATGAAATGCTTGATGTAGCAATCGCAACAATATCTGGTCGTTATCCTGATGAACGCCGGGTAGTTAATCAACAATGCGATGAATTGGCATACGTGCTCGAGGGTGAAGGTAAATTAATACTAAATCATGAAGAACATAAACTTTCTGCTGGCGATGTTGTGTTGATTGAAGCGGGTGAAAAATATTATTGGGAAGGGAACATGAAACTTTTTCTTTCTTGCAGACCAGCTTGGAAGAAAGATCAGCATAAAATAATTGATTAAATACTAAATGATTTAGCAAAAAATTTATACTAGGTAGATGATCACCATGACCCATAAATGGGAACAAACAATTACGATAAATGAAGATATTGCTCGTGAATTAATAGAAAACCAGCAACGTATTGATGTTGAATCCATTCAACTGCTAGATGAAGGTTGGGACAACCTTGTTTATTTAGTAAATCAAAATTTAATTTTTCGCTTCCCACGCAGAGAATTAGGTGTGTCGTGCATGGAAAACGAAATTTTATTATTACCTTGCATCACTAAACAAGTTTCATTTCCGCTTTCTAATCCAGAGTGGATAGGGGAGCCGTCTGATTTGTATCCATATCCATATGGCGGTTATAAAATGTTACCAGGCAAACCTTTATGTGATGCAACAGATTCTTTAATTGATAACGTAGATTTTGCGGTGATGCTCGCTACTTGGTTAAATGAATTACATTCTCTAAAAGTGAATGATAACCATATATCTCTAATCAAAGGCGATCAATCTTGGCGTTTAGATGTGAATCATCGCATCGCAAGATGTCATGAAAATTTAGAGCATTATCAAGAATATTTTTTACAGGCTGGTTTTGAAAATAAACAATTAATCTATCTAATAGAGAAATTGAGTAGCTTTAAATTTCGGTCTTTAAATAAATCCTATCTTCATGGAGATTTATATTGTAGACATGTCATTGTAGATACAACACATTTCTTGCCAACTGGATTAATTGATTGGGGTGATGTCCATATTAGTCACCCTGGCATTGATTTGGCAATCGGGATGATTTTTACAAGACCAACATTAGAAAGATTCTTAAATGCTTATGGCAATGTCGATGAAGAATTAATACACGTTATGGTATTTCATTCATTTTGTCATAGCATGAGTTTCTTACCATATGCTTTTCAGCAGGATAAAAAGCCATTGAAGCAATGGGCAACATTGGTTTTGCAAAGGGCTATGGACGAAATTAAAACATTAAATTAGGTGAGATGAGAAGGATGTCTATATGCAGTTACAAAAATGGTTAATTATCATAGGCTGTCTTTTTATTGTGATAGGTCTTTGCTTGCCTTGGATATTAAAATCTGGACTTGGTAAATTACCAGGAGATATCTATATTAAAAAAGACCATGTCACATTTTATTTTCCAATCGTGACCTGTATTGTTTTAAGCATCATAATCAGTTTAATCCTTTGGTTGTTTAACCGATGATAAATTATATTTTATTGATAGGTGCTTTTTTGGGGCTAACATCGGTTATTGACGTTGGTTAAAACCGCACTACATTACCATGAGCTTTATGCTTTGATTATTTCTGCAATTGGACTTGTATGCTATTTAAAAAATGACGGGATTCTTTTGAAGATGTCAGCATGGCTATTGATTATTGGAACAGTGTTATTTAGTTTTAGTATTTATTTAAAAGCGTTAATAGGTACGATTGCCTGGATAAAAGTGACGCCAATAGGTGGAACATTATTAATGGTAGGGTGGCTTTTATTAGCTTTTTCATCTTTTAAGTATATAAGAAAGCGAGCGTGAGTGAGTGCGTTTTTACTTTGCAAGTTTGATAGACTTCTGCACATTAGATAATTTAATTTTAGAAATCACATTTTTGATTTGAATTATCATAAAATCAGCACAGGGTTTTATTAATTCTTGTATATCGTCCCAATATTCTTCTGCTTCACCTTTATAAATTGCTTTTGCTCTTTTCATAACTGAGTGATATTTTTCAGGCAAACAATCAATAGCCCAGTCTGCTGCCGCTGGTTTGGAACGAATAGTGTCAGTTTCTACTGTGCTCCAGATTCGAGCAAACGTTAACAAAACATTGCGAGTATCACTATCACTATCACTATCAGACATTAGATTTGGTAATGCATCTGTTATAGCAATCATAAAATCTTTATAAGGAACCTTGCAAAGTAATTGATCTGGATTGGCACCCACTAATGTTTTGCTAGTCAATAAAACTTGTGTAACTAGTAATGCAAGATCAGGCATTTCTTTAGCTGACCATGGTTCTATATTTCCGTCCTCAAATTGCTTACGTAACCAATCACCATATTGAAAATCAAACCTAGGTGGGTAATGCCAAGGATTAATTTCAGATTTCTCAACTATCGTCATTTCAACGGGTAATTTTTTGCTTTTCATATAGATGCCAGAAATTTTAAGCAAAGCTGTCGCAAGCTTAGCTTTTTCTTCACGTGTTGTAGCTCTATTGGAAACAACAAATAAATCTATGTCACTATATTTTTGAAGACCACCAAATATTGACGATCCATATAAACTCGACTTTGGCACTTTATGCAGCGCGTGAAAGCTGATCTAGCAAGCCTTCCCATTTGTCTGGCTTAATTTTCACATACTCACCCTCAAACGAAGAAATTAAATTATTAAAAATATGGAGAGAGCTTAATCAATTAGAGTTTTCGTCCATTTACTTAGAGTATTTGTTGATAACAAATCTATTAATTAAAAGACCATTTGGTCTTGACAACCTTGCGAGTAATTTTTGGCATATATTATTAGAGCTTTCTAAAGATGCTGGGAATCCGCTATTTTCAAGAATTATTGATCCTGCAAATTCTAATAATATTTTTTCTGACTTATTAACGGTAAACGAAAAAAATCAAATTATAATGAAAGCTAAAAATTCTATTCGTCAAACAGACTGGAGTAGAATTGTTTGGTAGCCATAAAAATTAATCTTTTGTTGGGTTTATTTTTTTATCTTTTGCAGATTTGTACCTTTCTTTTAATTCAATATCATTGTATCGATCTGTGATTGCACTTGAACTATGCCCAGCATCATCACGTACATGCGAAATAGGGCGGCCACGTTTATTGATGTCATCAGAAATGCCAGTGTGCCTTAGCCAATGCACCGTAGCAGATTCCATCGCTTCGGCCTCTGAGAAAAGCTTATTTTCTCTTAATTTATTAATCGCTCTATCAAAGCAATATTGGATTAATCGACGAATATGACGAGAATCTGTCATTTCACCATTACCTTTTTCTTTAGACAAAAGATAATTTTTTTCATTAGGTGAGGGCAGGGGACTAAGATTTACTTTTTCACGGTAGCGTTTCAAGGCAGAAAGCATATCATCACTTACGGCTATTTCACGCAGTTTATTCCCCTTGCCAACAATTTTAAACCACCATGAGCCATCTGCTTTCCGATAAAAATGCTTCATCATTGGCGTCCAGCGATCATTTGAAACTAATTCAGAGATACGAAGATATAACAAATATAATGCAGATAAAATAAAGAGTGTTCGTTCATGTTTTTCAGGATTTTCGTCTGCTAACTCTCTTGCTACTTCAAGACATGTTTGCCATTGTTTTTCTGACAACCGCATCACCGTAGCCTGTTGTTGACGTTTTTGAAGGTATTTACTTTTTTGCTTGATGAGTGCAACTGGATTGACTGTTACCTTTTCATCCATCAATAAATGGTTGTAAAAACTCCCTAACACGGTAAATATTTCTCGAATCGATTTTTGTGATAATTGATAGTTATTTTTATCTGGCCGCTCACCATTTTTAAAGTCACGTTTACTGACAGTAGCAACGAAAGGCCGCCATTTAGGATTAGCTATTCTTGCTCCATTTCGGTCGACAAAGCGCGAAACTCGCTTCGTACCAATCCAAGATTTTGGCGGATTTAGACAAAATGAAATATAATTTTCGATATCTTGTCTTTTTAATTCTAAGATTGATTTTTTTTCTATGTACCAAGACCATTGAAACAATCTTTCAATTTCTCTTCGATAAGATTCAAAGGTTGCTTTATTACCATCATATTGCTTTAGATACTCAATAGCAGCAGGATAGTCATTCAATGCAAACCCAGGACTTTTTATTGATTCAATATTATGTTGTTTAACATGTTCAAGGCTGTCGATTAACGGTGACGGTAAAGGTTTATTGCTCATCTCTTATTCCTGTAATACAGAATCATTTCTTTTTTAAGTTTTGAAGAATCTTTTCCTTAAGTTTTTCTGGATCAGGTAATTTACCTGACAATTCCTTCGGTAATACTTTTGATAATTTTAATTCTGCTACACCGATTGGTCGTTTTATTTCAGGCAATACATAATCAACTTCAACATCATTTCTACCAGTACATAAAATTAACCCAATGGAATTATTCTCATGTTCAAGTTTAACTTTCTCATCAAGCAGCTTAAGGTATAAATTCATTTTTCCTGCATATTCAGCTTTAAATGGCGTCATTTTTAATTCCACGGCTACCAATGAGAGAGTGACGCGATTAAAAAATAATAAGTCGATTCTATAAGTGTTATCACCAGCACATAATAAATATTGATTCCCAATAAAACTAAATCCTTTACCTAGCATCATAATGACTTCTTTAATACGGCGAACCATATCATCTTCAACTTGTTTTTCCTGAAGTGTTTTTGTCAAAGCTAACGGCTCTGTAGCTTCAAAAAAATATCCTCCTTTTAAAATATTTTCAGCTTTTGCTGCTTGAATCTCGGGTAATGTTGTATGGAAGTTATGCTTTTTATCTTGTAAATGACCATGTTCGTATGCCTTTGCAGATATCTGGTTTGAGATGACATCTCGACTACACATTGTTTCAGCAGCCATTTGCAAATAGAATAATCTTGCATGAACATCTTTTACTTTATTCATAATAATAATATTCGTTCCCCAGCTCACTTCTTTTGCTAAAGTAAGTAATTCGGGATGCTGCTTATACTCATTATAAAACTGCCGCATATTGGCAAGATTTCTTTCTGTAAAACCAGTACTGTCAGGAAATAAAATTGATAAGTCTTTTGAGAAATTTTCTAATACAGATTTTCCCCAGTCATGTTTAACAGAATTTTCATCGATTATTCTTCCAAGGCTTAATCGGACTTCCATGCTGATACGATTTGCAGAACGTAAAAATTGTTCTTGAGACTGTATTATTAGCTGCTTAGCTTGATTTAACGCGCTTAAATATGCACTCGAGGTTTGTAGATTATCTTTTTTAGTCATAATTCATCCTGGATCAACTTTCAGAAACGGTTGTTTCTGAAACCTGCGTTATTGCAATACAGAATACTAGCTAGTTCTTTAATCCTAGTGTTTAAAGGCTATTGTTTGACTTTCAGAAACGGCTGTTTCTGAAAGTCAAAATATGATAATATATTGAATATAATATCATATATTCAATATATTGCAAATAGCCCAATAGTAGAGACTATTGGGATTATTGATATTTTGGGACGAGTGTTTTAGCATTCGCTATTCGGAATATATAATTAATAAAGGAATGTCCTTCCATGAGTGACAATCTACCAGCACTACGAAAAGATCAATTATTGTTCACAAATAAAAATGAAGCTTTATGCTTTCAAGAAGATTATCAACGTCGTGGATATATAAAAAAATGTTATCACGCAAAAATAAGCGAATATCCTCATATCACTTCATATTTTGAACCTACATGTAGTCAATCTTCTTATTTATATGTTGAAAAAGATGGATACTTTATTGGATGTCCAGAATCCTGTAAATATTACCAATCTGTGAGACATGGCAAAGCTACAAATTTAATAAAAATAATGTCTTATAAAATTAAATTACTATGTAATAGCGCTGTATCCGCTATCAAATGGTTATTTGAATGGTATGCTGCTCTTACGTCTGGTGTCCAAATAATTTTAGCAATTTGTCTTTTAGTCTTTATTTTGGGCGGATCACCTTTCTTTGATTCGATCATTACATTAATAAAAACATTTTTTCCTCGATAATCTATCCACTCCATAATCGAGAACAACTGATAGTATAATTATCACACTTTATAAAAAATCTGTGCCTGGTAGGTTAATTTGCATAAGGAATTAAGATAATCAATTAAAGGAAAAGAAAGTTTTATGACTCCTGCTGAAATAGCTTCATATATAGGCGCGGCTGCATGGTTACCTCAAATAGTATATTTTTTAAACTGGGCAAGTAAAACAAGAATACAATTCTATCCTGCAAATCAATGCGAAATTGGATTTACATTGTTAGGACCAATATTTAATGTAAGAACGGCATTATACTCATCAAAAGATATTATTATTGAAAACTTAGAAGCACAGTTAATTCGAGAAGATGGTACTTCATATGATTTTTCATGGGCTGGAATTACTGAAACATTTAGTCAAATTTTAAATCAATCCGGAAATCAAACTATACAGAGAGATTACAGTCCTTTGATATTCAGATTAACACCACTTTCAACACTTGAATATTTTATCAGGTTTCAACAGAAAAATTTTCTTGAGAAGAAAATTGAAATCGTAAGCAATTTGCTAAAAAAAGATGGTGATCTAAAAATTGAGGGAAATTATTGTATAGATAAACTTATTGATAGCGATGAATTTAAAGCATTTGAAATTTTTCTTAAAGATTTTTTTTGGTTTATCCCGGGTAAATATAAATTTCTATTTAATATTAAAGCTTCTACTAAGATAAAATTAATTAAAAATGAGTACGAATTTAATTTAGATGATACTAATATAAAAATATTACGACAAAATCTATCACTTGTTAAGGACGCAGTAAAAAATATAATTGAACCAAAAAATTTTCCACAGCCATTTTTTTCATGGGTAATGCCAATAAATAAAAAATTGTAATTAAGCGTTAGCACTTTTTTAATCCATTTTAATAGTGCTAATCTGCCCAAGGCTATCTCACCTTTGACAATATCAGATTTAACGCATTTGCAAACCTCTGAATTTCACTCTTAATCAATGCAGAAGGCCCACCTGTTTGTATGCCGCTACTGCGTAAATCGGCACTAAAATTTCTTAAAGATAATCGTTCTTTAATATTGTCTTTTGAATAAAGCTCACCTCTTGGATTTAAAGCGATTCCGGATTTATTAATTACAGCATCAGCCAAAGGAATATCAGCTGTAATAACCAAATCACCAGGCTCTAAATTTTGTATGATTTTATTATCAGCAACATCAAACCCAGCAATGACTTGTATTTTGGATATAAAAGGTGATGCTGGTGTTGAGATAGCATGGTTAGAAATTAATATTAATTTTGTTTTTGTGCGAATAGCAGCGCGAAATAAAATTTCTTTTATCGTTTTAGGACAAGCATCAGCGTCAACCCAAATTTTCATTTATTCATCTACTCAGATAGA
>Ga0207108_1129_pt1 | contig 12936 bp, 7 predicted proteins | sample Alteio_BWMinHeat_76_FD_153562 | JGI IMG/M metagenome (GOLD analysis project Ga0207108, IMG submission 153562) | Enriched cells from forest soil in Barre Woods Harvard Forest LTER site, Petersham, Massachusetts, United States -... | ecosystem: Environmental > Terrestrial > Soil > Temperate forest >...
GCGCCGTGCTCCGCGATAGCCACGACTTCGAGCGCGCGCTTCAGCTCGCCAGGCTCTACAAGAAGGTCGCCCCTCCCGGCGAGGCGGACACTTTGGAAGGCGAGGCCGCCGAGGCCTGGGCGCGCGATCTGCAAGCCCGGCCGGCGCCCCTGAACAGCGACGAGGCCGCCATCCGCGACGAGATGCTTCGCGCCCAGCTCCGCCGCGCCGGCACGGCCTATCAGCAGGCCGCGCTGGCCGGCCCGGAGGCCGAGCGTGTCGGCCTGCTCTGGCGCGGCTCGGCCTGCTTCCTGCAGGGACGACACTTCTCGGAGACCGCGGCCGTGCTCGAGAAGCTCACGGCACTCAAGCTCGACGACGAAAAAGCCGGCGAGGCCTGGTTCAATCTGGCCGAGGTCCGCATGGTCCTCAGCCAGCAGGACCCGGCCCAGCTCGACCGCTGGCAAAAGCAAGCCTTGCAAGCCTATCTCAAGGCCATTGAGTATCCCGGCCCCTTCGCTTCGCGCGCGCGCTATCAGCTCGCCCTCGCGGAGATGCGAACAAAACCCCTCAACGACGACGATGCCAACAAGCACCTCCAGCAGGCCCAGCTTTTGTTGGAGCAGAACCTCGACGCGGCACTTGCCGGGCTCGCGCCCGACGCCCAGGAGAAATCCCTTTTCGAGCTGGCGAACCTTCTCGTCCAGCGCCGCAAGTTCGACGAGGCCCGCGTCCAGCTCGTGAAAGCGATCGAGCGCTACCCGGCCAATTCGGGCATCTGGCAGGCGCGCGACCAGCTCGCCGACTGTCTGCGCCGTCTTGCCGATGAGGAGATCGACTACCTCACCCAGACCGAGGCCAAGGGCGAGACACAGATCTATCATCGCCGCAAGAAGGAAGGCTATCTCGAGGACGCGGCCGCGTGCTATCAGCGCCTCGCGGACGACCTGAGCGACCTGGCCCGCAAGAGCCGTCTCTCTTCGGAAGACCAGGCTCTCGTGCTAAAAGCCCGCTTTGCCGTCGCCGCCTGCCGGCTCGATCAGGAGAACATGGGTCCGGAAGCCCTGCGGCTCTACAAGAAGCTGGCCGAGGACTACGCCGCTCGCCTGGAAGGGCTGCTGGCGTGCGAAAAGGTCTGGGTGTGTGCATCGCGGCTGGGCGACCTGAACGAATGCCGCGAGGGCTTGCGCAAGGCCTGGTCGATCCTCTTCAAGCTCCCCGAAGCCTCTTTCAAGGCGCCCCAGGGCACGCGGACCAGGGAGCAATGGAAGAAATGGATCGAAGAGCGCGCCGCCTACCTTCAACCGACAACGGCTCCAAAGGCGGCCGACGGCAGCAACTAAGTTTAGGTTACTCAGTCCGCGAAACTCATAGCGAGTGAGTCAACGTTTCAGGACGAGAGCCGACGGTGGGGCAGGCCGCTGGCCTGCCATTAGCACGCGAGACAGTCTGCGGTCTGAGGCGTGAGCCGACAGGCTGGCAGCCTGTCGCCACGTCTCACATCTGCTTCATGTGCTGAATGATCCGTGCGCTGAAGTCCGAGCTGCTCGCGCCCGCTTCGGCGCCGTATCCCGCAAATTGCCGTGCAATGTCGTAGGTCACGTAGAGCTTGCCCCCCGGTCCGCGGCCGGCAATCTCCTCGCTCTCCGCGAATGTCGCTTCGACGCCCTTGGTGACGAGCTGCGCGGCCTCATCCCAGCGCATGTGCTCCAGCATCAATACACCGGATAACAGGACGGCGCCCGGGTTCGCCTGGTCCTTGCCGGTGTACTTGGGGGCCGTGCCGTGCGTCGCTTCGAACATCGCCGCGCGGTCGCCGATGTTGGCCCCGGCGGCGAGGCCGATCCCGCCCGTCAGCGCCGCCACCGCGTCCGACAGGTAATCGCCGTTCAGGTTCGGCGTCGCGATCACACTGTATTCGTCCGGCCGGAGCTGGACCTGCTGAAACATGCTGTCGGCGATCCGGTCCTTGATCAGCACCTTACCCTTCGTGGCCGCGCCTTTGCCCGCCTCGTCCTCCGTCACGACGTTGTCGCGAAACTCTTGCACGGCCACCTCGTAGCCCCAATCCTTGAAGGCCCCTTCGGTGAACTTCATGATGTTGCCCTTGTGCATCAGGGTCACGCTGGGCAGCTTCTTGTCGATGGCGAAGCGCACGGCCATGCGGACCAGCCGCTTCGTGCCTTCGGGGCTCATTGGCTTGATGCCGATTCCCGAGCTGGGCACCACGTTGTGGCCCAGCTCCTTGAGTAAGGCGAGCACGCGTTTGGCCTTGTCGCTGCCGCTCTTGAACTCGATGCCGCAATACACGTCCTCGGTGTTTTCCCGGAAGATCACCATGTTGACCTTGTCGGCGCGCTTGTTCGGCGCTTCCACGCCCTTGTAGTAGCGCACGGGACGCACGCAGGCATAGAGGTCAAACTTGATCCGCAGGTAGACGTTGATGCTGCGGAAGCCGCCGCCGATCGGCGTCGTCAGCGGCCCTTTCAGCCCCAGGCTGTAGTATTCGAAGGCCTTGAGCGTGTCGTCCGGCAGGTAAAGCCGGCGCTGCTCGTCCTCGCTGAGGGTGTTGACCTGCTCGTCTTTCACCTGCGGGCAGTACAGCGCCCGCGCCACGTCGCCCGCATGAACGTCGAACCATTGGATCCGCCGCTTGCCCTTGTAAGCCTGAGCGACCGCGGCATCCAGCGCGCGGACGGCACAGGTCGTGATGCCCGGCGCCGCGCCGACGTCACGCCCGATCCCGTCGCCGCGCAAAAGGCAGACGATGGGGTCGTCCGGAATGCGCCAGTGGCCCTGCCCGTCAACCGTGACGCGGGTGCCCTGGCCGGGGGGCGTGAGCTTTTCGTACGTCGGTGCCGTCATGAGCCTTTCACTCCCTCAGAACAGTGGTCAGTGGTCAGTGGTCAGTAGTCAGTGGTCGGTGATCAGTGGTCAGTAGTCAATCCCTTCGCATGGCTCTTAGAAGCCGCTGCTTGCGAATGGTGCCGCCAACCAGAGATGTGGCGACGAAAAAGCTGATAAGGGACGCTGCCTCGGCGACAAAGAACGTGATCTCGACGGCCTTGCCCACGACCGCAAAATTCATGAAGTTTCCCGTCAACAACGTCAGGGCGCGCTGCGGGCCGAGGACAATATGGAGAACAACGTAGTAAACCACAAAAAGGACTGTCGCCAGCATGGCAAGGAGGACCGCGACCAGCACGCCCGTCGCGCGATAGTGGTGAGCCACGCCGGCGAGAAAGTTCATGTAGAAAACAATACCGACTGCGTAAAGCGCCACGGCGATCCAGAGCGCTGTCCGAACCAGCACCTCGCTTCCCGCTCCATCCCGGCCGGGCTGCGTCGCAAGCGTGGCAAGGAGGAGAAGAACGAGCGACGCTACACCGATCACGGAGCAGATGACCGACGCGATGACGGATCCCTTCGCAGCGCCGGGGCCCGGAACGTGGCAACAGATCGCCTGGCCTGTAATGAACAGCGTCGCAAATACCATCACAGCGAACCTGAAGACGGTCTCAGCGCCGAATAGAATGCTCTGCTGAAAGTTCTGGAAACCCTGTCCCTGGCCTTCCGTGATATACTTGGCGACGACCAGAAATACCCACGAGACGAGGAAGATCGAGACCCCCGTCCCCAGCACGCGCACGCCCACGCGCGTCACGACCCAGCCCGGCCAGAGCTGCGCCACCAGGCGCTCGTCGCCATCCCAACCGGTCCCTCGGCGGTGTCTCCGCTCTTCGGCCTCGCGCTCCTCGGCGTCGTAGTCGCGGAGGCGCCGCCGTCCCTCCCGGATCGGCTCGTCAGCGTCGCGCCGAGCCGGCGCATCCATGATCGGCTCCATCGGCTCCCCTGCCTCCGGAATGGTGATGCTCGCCTGGCAGCTCACGCAGCGCCACTGCCGGCCGCCGTACTGAGTCTCCACCTCGAACTTGTCGTTGCATTCCGGGCATTGAAATACGATCACGATGAGGGCTCCTGCTTCGCCCAAAACGCCGCCGCTCCGAGAATGGTATCGTCGGCTAATGTTTCAACGCTTACCATACCCACTTGAGGTAAGCTAACATTTTTTCCGGGTGCGTCTTGTCGTAGGCAGCCGGGCCGCGATTGGTTATAAATGGATAGGGAGAGGATCCATGCCGTCGCACGCCGCATTGTCTCATGCCCCCGGCAGTCTCAAGGATCTGGGCCTGCTGATTCAGGAGGCGGAAGGCTTCCATCCGCTACTCGCCGCGCTCAAGAACGGCCACGGCGCCACCGTGGACGGCGCCTGGGGCTCCAGCGGAGCGCTCGTCAGCGCCGCCTTCGGCCTGCACGCCCCCGCCACCGTCCTTGTCGTCCTCGCGCATCCGCGCGACGTCGACGGCTGGACGGAAGACATCGCCGGCTTCGCGGGCGTTCGGCCTGTGGTCTTTCCGGCCTGGGAGACGCTACCCGACGACAACACAGTCATCGACGAAGTCGCCGGTCAGCGCCTGCGCGTCCTCAAGCAGTTGGAAGCCGATACGGCCCCGCGCTTCATCGTCACCACCATCCAGGCCCTCATACAGCCGGTGCCCGACCGCGCGCAGCTTGCGCGGCGCCGGCGCCGCCTCCACGCCGGCAGCCGCGCCCCTCTCGACGAGCTGGCCGGCTGGCTCGTCGAGCACGGCTTTCAGCGCATGGAGGCCGTCGAGCTGCCGGGCGAGTTCAGCATTCGCGGCGGCATTCTCGACGTCTTCTCCGCCGACGCCGAGGTGCCTTACCGTCTCGAGTTCTTCGGCGACGACATCGAGTCGATTCGCCAGTTCGCCCCGGAGACCCAGCGCAGCCTTGCCGAGCTGGAGGCGGTTGAGATTACCGCCGGTGATCCGCGGCCGGCGGCGGGCAGGGAGACAGGGAGACAGGGAGACAAGGAGACAAAGAGGCAAGGAGACAAGGAGACCGGGAAGCCGAATGGCGCGCCGCTGCCGTTTACCGCTCACCTTTGCGATTATCTGCCCACGCACTCCTGGACCGTGCTCGTCGAGCCCGACGAGCTGGACGAGCAAGGCAAGCATTACCTGGAGCGCGTCGCCGACATACGCGGCCTCTTCTCGGTGCGCGGCGTGTTCCAGCAGCTTGTCCGCCTTCCCAGCGTCCGCATCAGCGCCTTGCCGATCGCCAGCACCGAGGCCACGTGCCACCTGCGCGTGGAATCGGTCGAGCGCTTCAGCGGCGACGTGTCGAAGCTCAAGGCCGAGCTGGCCGCCGCCGCCGCCGGCGACCGCGTCCTGATCGCCTGCCACAACGAGGCGGAGCGCAAGCGGCTTGGCGATGTGCTTGGAGTCGCCGCCGAGACAAGGAGACAAGGAGACAAGGAGACAAGGAGACCGGGAGACAGGGAGACAGGGAGACAGGGAGACAAGGAGACAGGGAGACAAGGAGACAAGGAGACCGGGCGACCGGGAGGCGTGGAAGACGATCCTCTCTCCTTGTCTCCCTGTCTCCCTGTCTCCTTGTCTCTTACGGTGGGTCGTCTGCGCGCCGGCTTCCGGCTCGTGGATGCCGGTGTCGTGGTCCTGGGCGACCACGAGCTGTTTCATCGGGAAGACGTGCGCCAGGTGCTGCCGCGGCGCCGCCTCGAGTCGCGCGCCATCGATAGCTTTCTCGATCTGGCCGAGGGCGACCTGGTGGTCCACGTCAGCCACGGGATCGCCCGCTACCGCGGCATGCGGGTACTCGACAAGCACGGGCAGAACGAGGAGCACCTGATCCTGGAGTTCCGTGACGGCGTCCGCGTCTACGTGCCGGCCTCCAAGATCGACCTCGTGCAAAAATACGTCGGCGGCTCGCGCACCGACCCCGAGCTATCGAAGCTCGGCGGCACGAGCTGGGAGCGCAAGAAACAGAAGGTCGAGGAGGCGGTCCTCGACCTCGCCAGCGAGATGGTGGACTTGCAGGCCCTGCGTGCCTCGCAGCCCGGCATCGCCTTCCCGCCCGACACCGAATGGCAGGCCGAATTCGAGGCCGCCTTTCCCTTCGAGGAGACCCCCGATCAGCTCACGACCCTGGGCGAGATCAAGCGCGACATGGAGCGCTCCCGCCCCATGGACCGTCTCATTTGCGGCGACGTCGGCTACGGCAAGACCGAGCTGGCGATTCGGGCCGCCTTCAAGACCATCGACAACGGCAAGCAAGTGGCGGTCCTCGTGCCGACCACGGTGCTTGCCGAGCAGCACTTCCGCACCTTCAGCCAGCGCCTTGCCGAATATCCCTTCGTCGTCGAAGGCATCAGCCGCTTCCGCACCCACTCCGAGCAGAAGCGCATCCTGGAAAGGCTCGCCCAGGGCGGCGTCGACGTCATCATCGGCACCCACCGCCTGGTCAGCGCCGACGTCCAGTTCAAGGACCTCGGCCTGGTCATTATCGACGAGGAGCAGCGCTTCGGCGTCGATCACAAGGAGCGTCTCAAGCGGCTGCGCCAGACCGTCGACGTCCTCACTCTCACGGCCACGCCCATCCCGCGCACGCTCCACCTGTCGCTGCTGGGCATCCGCGACATCAGCAGCCTCGAGACGCCGCCCCGCGATCGCCTGGCCATTGAGACCCGCATCGTCCGCTTCGACAAGCAGCTCATCCGCCACGCCATCCTCCGCGAGCTGAACCGCGACGGCCAGGTCTTCTTCGTCCACAACCGCGTCCACAACATCAGGGAGATCGCGGACAAGATTCAAAACATCGTCCCCGAGGCGCGCATCGCCATCGCTCATGGGCAGATGGCCGAGCACGAGCTGGAGCAGGCCATGCTCGCCTTCGTGCGCCGCGAGACCGACATCTTGATGGCGACCACGATCATTGAAAGCGGGCTGGACATCCCCAACGTCAACACGATCTTCATCAACCAGGCGGACAACTACGGCCTGGCCGACCTGCACCAGCTTCGCGGCCGCGTCGGCCGCTTCAAGCACCGCGCTTACGCTTATCTGCTCCTCGACGCGGAGACCGGCGTCACGCCGACCGCGGCGCGCCGCCTCAAGGCGATCGAGGAGTTCACCGAGCTGGGCGCCGGCTTCAAAATCGCCCTCCGCGATCTCGAGATCCGCGGCGCCGGCAATATCCTCGGCACCCAGCAGAGCGGCCACATCGCCGCCGTCGGCTACGAGCTGTACTGCCATCTCCTCGAAAACTCGGTCCGCCGCCTGAAGAACCAGCCGCTCCGCACTCACCTCGAAGTCACGCTTGATTTGCCCTGGCCCGCCTTTCTACCGCGCGATTACGTGCCGGGCCAGCGGCTCAAGATCGAAGTCTATCGGCGCCTCAGCAGGCTCCGACGCGTCGAGCGCCTCGCCGACTTCCGCAAGGAGCTGCGCGACCGCTTCGGCCCGCCGCCGGAGCCGGTCGAATGGCTGATGCGTCTGGCGGAGCTGCGCCTGCTGGCGGCGCGCTGGCAAGTCGCGACCGTTCACCTGGAAGGCAAGAGCCAGCGTGCCCAGGAAAAACAGGAAGACGGCGCGGCCTCGGAAGGTCCCGTCGAGCTGGTGCTCGGCTACCGCAACCCCCGCAAGATCAGGCGCCTGGCCGCGCTCAGCGGCGGCGCCCTCCGCGTCGTGGACGATCGCTCCGCCTTCTATCGCCTTGCCGCCGAGGAGACCGAGCCGCTTGCCCTCTACGAGCGCCTCAAAGACCTCTTGCACTCTCCCGCGCGCACGGTATAGTTCCCCGCCCGGCGCTCGCTTCGGAGCGCGGGATTGCCCAGCTCATCAAGGGGGTGACGGTATGGCGCGGCATCGTCTCGGGCTGCTTCGGCGAATGCGGTCGTCCACGTGCGCCGGCGCTCTGGTCATTTCCGTGACGACCCTGGCCGCGCTTCTCCTGGTTGGCTGCGTCGCCGCCCAGTCGAGCCTGGGTGGCGGCAAGACCGCAAGTGATGCATCCCCGTACGCCAGCTCGGGATCGGCCCGGCCGCAAAAGCCCGAGAGCGATCCGGCCGCCGCCGCCCCCGCCTCGCCCCTGACGGGCGAGTTTGCCGTGCGCATCCGCGCCAAGGTCAATGGCGAGGCCATCCTCGATGAAGAGCTGCGCAATGCCGTCTTCCCCGAGCTGATTGCCATTCGCAACAAGCCGGAGCCCCAGAAATCCGCCCTGCAACAAGAAATCCTCAACCGCGCCCTCGAGCACCTGATCGACCGCGAGGTCGTACTCAACGAGGCCTTCTCCAAGCTCAAGCTCACCCCGCAGGGCCAGAAAGTCCTCCAGAACCTCAAGAAATCCGCCGGCAAGGAGTTTGCCAAGATTGTTCGCAACATGAAGAAGCGGGCCAACTGCACCACCGACGAGGAGCTGAAGCAGATCCTGCTCGTTCAGGGCCAATCGCTCCAGGGCATTCGCAGGCAGCACGAGCGCACCTTCATGGTCACCGAATACATGCGCTACCGCGTCATCAGCTTCACCGACCGCCTCGGCCTCGCCGACGTCACCGAATACTACAGCCAGCATCAGAACGAGTTCCAGACGGTGGACTCCGTGCAATGGCTCGACATCTTCGTCAGCGCCATCAAGCACAACGGCATTGAGGAGGCACGCCGCTTCGCCGCGGACCTCGTGGCCCGGCTCCGGGCCGGCGACGACTTCGCCAAGCTCGCCGACAAGCACGACGACGGCGACAGCCGCTTTCGCGCCGGCGCGGGTCTCGGCCAGCACCGCGGCGAGATTCGGCCTCCCGAGTGCGAGCCCTTCCTCTTCCAGCTCCGCGACGGTCAGATCGGTCCCCTCGTCGAGCTGAGCACCGGCATCCACATCATCAAGCTCGCCAAGCGCGAGCACGCGGGGCTCATGCCCCTCGACGCGAAGCTTCAGAACTTCATTCTCACCAAGCTGAAAAATCAGGTCGCGGAGCGCGAGTGGAAGCGCATCCTGAAAGAAATGAAGAACCGGGCCGTGATCGAGATCTATCCGTAGAGGTCAGCTCTCGGCCGTTCCCTTTCGCACACCCTTTTCCCGCAGAGTCCGTTCGACCCATTCCGCCAGGTCGGAGCGCAAGGGCGGCCTCGTGTTACGGTCATGGTAGTGTGCCCGAATCGCGTATTTCCCCGCCTCATATGAGCGCTCGAGCGCCTTTTGCAAGCTTACCCGCACCGCCGCGTCATCGGGAAGCAGCGGGATGGAGATGTCGGGCAATGGCCCGGGCATTGAAATGGGGTACACGAGGAACTCCTCCCGGTGATCGAAGCCGTGAATGCAAATGTGGTAATCGAATGCTCCGGTTTGGGCGATAGCATGAGCCAGCGGCACCGCCGTGGTGTGGACGCCGCCACGGAGGAGGTCGATCTCCACAAGATTGACCTGCGAGTCCAGCATCTCTTGCTGTTTTCTCAAGTACAGCTCACGGCCCTTTTCCCCCGGCGTCTTGTTGGCCAGGCTTAAAACCTCTAGTGTCGTCACGAGCCGCTCGCCCCCGCGCCGGGAATAGATGTCCAGAAACGGCTCGCGGAATTCCTCACTCGGAACGCGCACCACGATCGGCTCCGCGCGCACGACCTCCGCGACCGCAATGCCGCCTCCTCCTGCTTTCGGTCCACCATTCGCAGCGGGCTGAGGGCGAATAACGTTCACATCCGGCTCGACATGTCGCTGGCTCATCTCGATCCACGTCCGCGAGGCAATGGAGGCGTAGTAGGCATCCGGCAGCTCCGCATTCAGGGCCTCGCGAAGATACGCGATCATGCTGTTGTGCAAATCCGGAAAAATGTCCGGATGCTCCAGAAAAGGGTCCATTCCCGGAAACGGACATGGCATGGCTAATCTCCCAAAGACCGCAAACACAAGCCTGATCAAGTCTACCGATATGCGTATTCCTATGGAGCTGGAAAAGCACTCGTGCTCCCGTGTCTCCCGCGCGCTTCGCGCAAGCGCCGGTCCAGCGCCGTATAGCGTCGCGCCGTGTCTTGCCGCTCGACCGCCACTGCCAACGCCTTCTTCGTGCCGACGAGCACCACCAGCTTCTTGCCGCGCGTGATCCCCGTGTACAGCAGATTTCGCTGTAGCATCACGTAGTGCTGCGTGTGGAGCGGTATTACCACCGCCGGGTATTCGCTGCCCTGGCTCTTGTGTATCGTCAGACAATAGGCCAGCGCCAGCTCGTCCAGCTCGCCGTAATCGTAGAGCACCCGTTTCCCCTCATAGGACACCGTCACTTCCTGCTCGTGCTCGTCGATGGTCTCAATCCGGCCAATATCGCCGTTATAGACGTCCTTCTGGTAGTCGTTGACCGTCTGCAAGACCTTGTCGCCCACGCGGAACGTCCAACCGAAGCGCTGAACCTCCGCGGCGCTCTTTTCGGGCGCGCCCGCCGAGTCCGCATCGGGCTGGACGGGCATAGCCGGATTCAGCGCCTCCTGGAGGAGCACGTTGAGATGGCGCGCCCCCAGCTCGGTCCGGCTCATCGGCGACAGCACCTGAATGTCGCGGAGGGGATCGAGCCCGAAGCGCGCCGGAATGCGGTCTCGCACCATGGTGATGATCCGCTCGACGATCGTCGCCGGCGTTGCCGCTTCCACGAAATAGAAATCGTCGCCTGTCGTCGCCGGCGCCTCTCCCGAATTCACCTGGTGGGCCGCCCGCACGATCCCACTCTGGCTTGCTTGCCGGAAGATCTCCGTGAGCCGGGCCACGGGCACCGCCCCGGAGGCGATGATGTCCGCGAGCACCCGTCCCGGCCCCACCGACGGAAGCTGATCGACGTCCCCGACGAGCACCAGGCAGGCCCGCGCCGGCACGGCGCGCAGCAGCCGCTCCATCAGGACCACGTCCACCATCGACGCTTCATCGACGATGAGCAGGTCGAGATCGAGAGGGTACTCCCGATCGCGCTTGAAGCCGCCGCGGCCCGGCTCCACTTCCAGCAAGCGGTGAATGGTGCGCGCCTCGCGGCCAGTCGCTTCGGCAAGCCGCTTGGCCGCCCGGCCCGTCGGCGCGCACAGGCCGCAGCGAAGGTCCTTGGCGGCGAAGATCTCCAGGATCGCGCGCACGATGGTCGTCTTGCCGACGCCCGGCCCCCCGGTAATCACCAGGACCTTGTGCCGCGCTGCTTGCCGGATCGCCTCGCGCTGGCTGTCGGCCAGCTCCAGGCCCATCTTCTTCTCGACCCAGGCGAGGGCCGTCTCGACGTCCACCTGCGGCAACGGATGCCGCCCGGCCCCCAGCTCGCGCAAAGAGCGCGCGGCTCCCACCTCGGCGAGGTAGAGCGCCTTGCGAAAGAGCCACGCCTCCTCGCCATCGGGCCCGGGCTGAAGGTCGCGGACGATCTCGCCGCCGGCCAGCGCCGCGGCCACCGCCGCCACGACAATGTCTTCGTCGATTCCAGTCAGGGCCCTCGTCTGCGCCACGACACCCGCTTCGGGATAGCCACAGTGCCCTTCGTCGCTCCGCTGCCCCAGCACGAAGTCGACCGCCGCCCGGGCCCGTAGCGGCGAGGTGCGCGCGATCCCCAACCGCTCGGCGAGCTGGTCGGCATTCTTGAACCCGACTCCCCAGATGTCGGCGGCCAGCCGGTAGGGATTGGCACGGACGATGTCGATGGCCCGGTCGCCGTAGTGCTTGTGAATGCGGACGGCCCGCGCGCCGCCCACGCCGTGCGATTGCAAAAAGACCATGATGGCGCGGACGGCCTTTTGCTGCTGCCAGCTCTCGCGGATGCGCTGGAGACGCCCTGGACCGATCCCCCGGATCTCCCGAAGAAACGTCGGGCTCTCGTCGATGACGCTCAGGGCGCGCTCGCCGAACACGTCCACGATCTTCTTAGCGAAATGCCGGCCGACGCCCTTGATGAAGCCCGAGCCGAGGTATTTCTCAATCCCCGCGCGCGTGTGCGGAGGCGTGGTCCGCATCTCCTCCGCCTTGAATTGCAGCCCGTGATCGCGATCCTGCACCCACGAGCCCGTCGCTTCGACATACTCCCCCGCGACCGCGCTCGGCACCTGGCCCACCACCGTCACCAGCTCGCGCCGTCCCCGGGCTTGCACTCGCAGCACCGCGAAGCCATTCTCGGCGTTGTGGAACGTGATGCGCTCAATCGTCCCGGAAAGAGTCTCGGGCATTTGAAAAGCATCCACGAAAGACGGAAAGGCCGCATATAGAGACTAGTCCACGATCTCATTCTACTGGCATAAGCATGGCGCGCGCGGTAGACTTCGGCCACCCTCATGTGTATGCGTCTTTTGTTTGTTCTTGACGGCTGCTTTATCCTGGTGGTTATGGCGGACAAGGAAGATTCTCGCCGCACCGGCCTTATCCTCCATGCTGTCAATCCGTCTGACGGAGCGGTCTGCGAGGTTCAGGTCTCGTTTAGCCGCATGCAGGCGGTTGCCCGGCGAAGTCTGGGCCACGCCAAAGAGTGCGGATACATCGTGCCGATGATTCTCCAAAGACCCACGGCAGTCTTCGAGGGCTTGCGGCGGGATGAAGACGAAGATCCACGAGGAGTCGGGCGGCGCTGCTACTGCGGCATTCCCGAATTCAGCTACAGGCCCGATGGGACTGCGGGACGACCTTACCCCAAGCAGGTCTATCTGGTGTTTGTTAATGACGAGGGTGTGGCGTATAATTGGCGTTGGGAGAAGGCCGACGCCGAGGACCCCAAGCTACCGGAAAACCACCTCACACGATTCAGGCGAAGGGTATTATGACCGTCACCTCAAATGAAGAATTCGCCAAGCGAATGCTGCTCATGGCAAGGCCCGCTGAGCAGTTTGAGCCAATCGCAACCTACGATCCCGATGGGGACTGCATTGAGTTTCTTGCCAAGCCGGATCCGTTTTACGCCGAACGGGTCGACGACATGTTGACCGTTTACTATAGCCAGGATACCGACGAGGTCATTGGGTCTCTGCTCAAGGGCGTTTCTGGGTTCTGCAAACAGATGCTTGAGAAGATGCCCGGTTTCAAGATCGAAGTCCACGATGGACGGTTTCAGCTCGTCCACATCTTTCGTGCCCGACT
>Ga0207108_1131_pt1 | contig 12923 bp, 9 predicted proteins | sample Alteio_BWMinHeat_76_FD_153562 | JGI IMG/M metagenome (GOLD analysis project Ga0207108, IMG submission 153562) | Enriched cells from forest soil in Barre Woods Harvard Forest LTER site, Petersham, Massachusetts, United States -... | ecosystem: Environmental > Terrestrial > Soil > Temperate forest >...
CCGCGCCTAACGCACTCGTTTCAATGCAATGTGGACGCTGCACTTCAACATTCAACATATCTGCAATAAATTGCAGCAACCAATTATTCGCCACCATGCCGCCATCGACACGCAATGTTGAAAATGAAGATTGATAATCGTTTGTGATCGCTTCCAGTAAGTCATACGTTTGATAGCCGATACTTTCGAGTGCAGCGCGAGCAATATGCGCCCTGCCGCTATTACGTGTCAGACCTGATAACATGCCGCGTGCTAATGGGTCCCAATAAGGCGCACCCAATCCAGTAAAAGCAGGGACAAGATACACACCCTCTGTGTTGGGTATGTTCTTTGCTAAGGTTTCTGTTTCAGCAGCAGTGCTAATCATTTTTAACGTATCACGCAACCATTTAATAATGACACCCGCAGAAAAAATACTACCTTCCAATCCGTATGTGACTTTATTCTCAAGACGATAAGCAACCGTTGAAAGCAATTTATTTTTTGATTGGATGAATTGCGAACCTGTATTTAATAGCATGAAACAACCGGTACCATAAGTTGCCTTCACCATGCCCGGCAGAAAACACGCTTGGCCAACGGTGGCTGCTTGCTGATCTCCAGCCATGCCAGTGATGGGAATGGATGCACCTAAAATACTGGCATCCATGTTGCCAAAATGAGCGGCGTTATCAAGCACGTCAGGTAATAAATTTGCAGGGATGTTAAAAGCATGTAAGATCTCTTTGTCCCAGATTTGATTTTGAATATCGAACAAGAGTGTGCGGGAGGCATTGGTCGCATCTGTGGCATGGACTTTTCCACGCGTTAATTTCCAGAGTAAGTAAGTATCCACCGTGCCAAACAATAATTCACCGCGTTCTGCTTGTTCACGCGCCTCTTTCACATGATCCAATATCCATTTAATCTTCGTCGCGGAAAAATAAGGATCGAGCAATAAACCTGTTTTTTCAAGAATGCGTTGGTGAATAGGATGTTTTTTATATTGCTCACATATATCACTGGTACGACGGTCTTGCCAAACGATGGCGGGATAGATGGGTTTGCCTGTTGTTTTATGCCAAATAATCGTTGTTTCACGCTGGTTTGATATACCAATGGCCGCAATTGATTTGGGAGAAAGATTCGCCTTTTTTAACGTCTCACGACAACACTCTATTGTATTCGTGACTATTTCTTCAGGATCTTGTTCCACCCAACCATTGTGTGGGAAGTCTTGTTTAAGCGGTATTTCATGTTGACTAACAGGCACACCCGCTTGATTAAAAATAATGGCACGGCTATTGGTTGTGCCTTGGTCGATAGCAAGAAGATAATATTGCATGAATACACCTTATTTTTTTTCCACCCACATCGCATCACCATAACTATAAAACCGATAAGCTTCTTTCACTGCTTCTTGATAAGCTTGCATCACTTTTTCATGACCGCCAAACGCGCACACTAACATGAGTAAACTGGAACGAGGTAAATGTAAATTGGTGATCAACGCATCTACGCAGCGGAAGGGATAACCAGGATAAATGAAAATGCTGGTCTCACCCTGATAAGGCGTTATCTCGCCACTTTGGCTTGCCGTTTCAAGTGCGCGCATGCTTGTGGTACCGACTGCAATCACACGTTTTCCCTGCGCTTTTGTCGCTTTAATTTGCTCACAAAGCGTTGATGGCACATCCAAATATTCCGCATGCATTTTATGCTCTTCAATATTCTCCACACGAATGGGAGCAAATGTTCCTGCACCAATATGCAAAGTTAAATAATTCATATTGATATTTTTAGACCGTAATGTTTGCATCAATTCTTCATCAAAATGAAATCCTGCAGTAGGCGCTGCGACTGACCCTTTATGTTTAGCATAAATTGTTTGATAACGTTGTTTATCATTTTCATCTGGTGATCGATTCATGTAAGGAGGCAGCGGCACCTCACCAATCGATTCAATTAATTCTAGAATAGAATAAGATTTGTCAGGATAACGCAATTCATAAAATTGGTTTTTTCTATCGATTATTTCAAGAATAATGTGTTGTGAAAATAAAATGTAATCTCCTATCCGCGGGGCTTTACTTGCTCTTACTTGTGCCAGAATGCGTTGATCATCCAAAATGCGCTCTACTAATAATTCAACTTGACCTCCCGTGCTTTTGCGTCCTATTAATCGCGCCGGGATCACTTTAGTATCGTTAAATACGAGTAAATCGCCTGCATCAATTAAGTTAACTATGGCATCGAATTGATCATGGATAAGGTTTTCACTATTGTTTTTTAAACATAATAATCGGCTAGCGCTGCGCTTAACGAGAGGATAACGTGCGATGAGATGAGGGGGCAGTTCAAAATTAAAATCATTTAATTGCATATATAACGGCCTCGTGTGTGAGTTATATCTTAAATCTTGAGCTGACAATCACTGATACTAACAAATCTTTAATTTGGTTAAATTTTACAATGGCTTGATGCTTTATATAAAGGACTTGTGATGAAAAAAGGAAATTTAGCCCATAGCAATGTGATCAATTTAGTTTCTTCTTATGACAAAACCGAATCCAAGACTGCGTGTAATGAACCTTCAATGAGTGATGAATTACAACAAGCGATACAAAATTTGATTTATCGTCTGCGTGAATTAGGCCCGCTTTCAAATAATTAAGATGGTGGATTACGGCGTAAAAAACACGCCTAATCCACCCTACCGTCAATCCACCGTGAACGCCTGTAGGGTGGATTAGGCGTGTTTTTTACGCCGTAATCCACCAAACAAATTCACCCACCACCGTAACGCTTGTAGGGTGGATTAGGCGTTTTTTGCCGTAATCCACCAAACAAATTCACCCCACCACCGTAACGCTTGTAGGGTGGATTAGGCGTGTTTTTTACGCCGTAATCCATCAAACAAATTCACCCACCACCGTAACGCTTGTAGGGTGGATTAGGCGTTTTTTGCCGTAATCCACCAAACAAATTCACCCCACCACCGTAACGTCTGTAGGGTGGATTAGGCGTTTTTTGCCGTAATCCACCAAACAAATTCACCCACCACCGTAACGCTTGTAGGGTGGATTAGGCGTTTTTTGCCGTAATCCACCAAACAAATTCACCCCACCGATATCCTACAAAGATCAATAAAAAAGCTAGGCAACAATCCTAGCAAGAGAGCAGCAATACCATTCAAACTAATCGCCACCATCATATTGGAAGACACGAGCACTGGCACACTCGCCATTTCTTCGGTAGGTTCTTCAAAATACATGAGCATCACTACACGTAGATAATAATAAGCGCCGACTAGCGCAAAGATGAGGGCCAAGACAGCCAGCCAAACCAAATTCGCCTGCACTAATGCTTCTAACAAGCCCAATTTCGCAAAAAAACCAACGGTGGGAGGAACACCCGCCATGGAAAATAAAAGCAATAGCATCATAAAAGCAAGCCAAGGGTTTCTGGCATTCAATCCACGGTAATCATTCAACTTATCAAACTCAACGCCATCTCGGCTCATGATAGTGATAATCGCAAATGCACCTGCTGCCACTAAGACATAAGTTGAAATATAAAACATTGCAGCTGAATAACCTTGTGAGGAATTAGGCCCGGCCAATATACCTAATAAGGTATAACCAATATGTGCAATCGATGAATAAGCAAGCATACGTTTGAGATTAGACTGTGCGATAGCTAATAAATTTCCTAAAAACATCGAAGCAATTGAAATCACAATGAGCATTTCTTCCCAGTTGACGGCTAAATTCGGCATGGCTTGCACTAAAATGCGTACCGTAATTGCAAATGCAGCAATTTTGGGCGCGCTGGCAATGAATAAAGTGGTCGGTGTTGATGCGCCTTGGTAAACATCAGGCACCCACATATGGAAAGGAACAGCGCCAAATTTAAAAATTAATCCGGCAAGAACAAATACTAAAGCAAAGACCGGTACAATATCGTGACGTGATTGCAACACTTGTGCGACTGCGTCAATTTGGATATGGCTAGTAATGCCAAATAAAATGGAAATGCCGTATAGCAAGATACCTGATGCTAACGCACCCAACACAAAATATTTCATAGCTGCTTCAGTCGCAAGCACGGAATCTTTATTCATTGCTACCATGGCGTAAAGTGATAAGGAGAGCAGTTCAAGACCGAGATAAATCGTGAGAAAACTGTAGGCTGACGCCATGATAGACATGCCTAACACAGAAAATAATCCCAGCAAATAATAGTCGCTGCGAGAAAATTTCCGCGACTCGATATATTCACGTGCATAGGCAAAAGCAAAACTACTAAATAAGTAGATAAATAACTTTGATATCACAGCCAGTCTATCGATGACATAATTGCCGCTAAATGTGAGCACTGGCTGCGGATAATTTTTAAATTGCGGCACTGTTAATAAAAAGGTAACCACAAGAGTAATCTGAATAAGGTAATAAGTGACAATGCGATAACGGTCTGAAATAAATACATCCACTAGCAAAATAATACATGCCATAGCGAGCAGAAAAATTTCTGGCAGTGCGATAGAAAATTGTGGTATCGATAAATCCATCATTGACCTCAAAATAGGAGTTCTTTAGTCGGCAAATTCATTACCAATTCAGGCGGCATGCTTTGTAAAAGCAAATGCCCCACTGTCACTCGTAATACATTAATAATTGGCTGAGGATATAAACCAACAAAAAAGACGCCCGCTGTTAATAAAATGTAATTTACTTTTTCTGTCCAGGTAATGTCACTAAATGCAGCCACATGTTCATTTCCAACAGGACCAAAGAAAACACGTTTGTACATCCAAAGTGTATAAGAAGCACTTAAAATTAAAGTGAGTGATGCAGCCGCTGCGACCCAAAAATGGGTTTGGAAGGCACTCATGATGACCATAAATTCCCCCACAAAACCCGCTGTGCCAGGCAAGCCGACATTCGACATGGCGAATAACATGAAAAAAGCTGCAAAAATCGGCATGGTATTGGCTACACCGCCATAGTCTTTGATCAATCGACTATGATTATACAAACGCTCCGCCAAAAGCCCCACCCCCAAGAACATGGCGCCTGATCCAAACGCATGGGCCACCATCTGAATCACTGCGCCCTCTAAGCTCATGTAAGCATCTTGCAAAGTATGCATGTGATAAACAATGTCATACACCATAAAACAACCTAAGGTAGCAAATCCCATGTGTGCGATAGATGAATAAGCAATGAGCTTTTTCATATCGGATTGTACTAACGCAATTAAGCCAATATAAACAATGGCGATCAGCGAAAGAATAATCATGAGCCAAGCGAGTGTCTGACACGCCATTGGTGTGATGGGCATACTTAAACGCAAAAATCCGTACACACCCAGTTTCAACATCAACGCAGCCAATACAACCGATCCGCCTGCAGGCGCTTCAGTGTGGGCATCAGGTAACCAGGTATGGACTGGCCACATTGGCACCTTTACTGCAAAAGCAAGTAAGAATGCTAAAAAAAGCCAGATTTGTGTTTTCAAATCCAAAGGCAATCCGTAAAAATTTTGGATCATGAATGTGCCGGTTTGATTGTAGAGATAAATCAGTGCGACCAGCATTAAGATAGAACCTAAGAAAGTAAACAAGAAAAATTTAATCGAAGCGTATGAACGGTTCGCACTGCCCCATATCCCAATCGAGAGATACATAGGAATCAGCATCCCTTCCCAGAATACATAAAAAAGAATGGCGTCCATGGCACAAAAGACACCAACGATCATGCCTTGCATGGTAAGAAACGCAGCCATGTATTGTGAAACTCTCATCTTGATGGAATGACATCCGGCGATCACCACTAAAAGACCCGTGAAATTAGTGAGAATGACCATCACCAAGGATATGCCATCTATCCCAAGCGCATAATGTGTTTGATAGGCACGAATCCAAAGATGGTCTTCCAAGAATTGCATATCATAACGACCTGGATCAAAGCTTAGATATAAAGGAATGCACAATAAGAAATTGGCGAGCGCTACCGCGACAGCAATACCACGTGCCCAATTTGCATTTTTATCACTGCCTGTGCAAAGAACTAATACCGCTCCAATGACAGGTACCCAAATGAGAATGGTAAGCAGGGGAATATATTCAAACATAGAATTCCCACCAAATTAAAAAGATTAAAATGCCCAATACCATCGCTAAGGCATAATGATAGATATAACCTGTTTGCAGCAAACGGGCCGCTTGCGCAAACCAGCGAATGAATCGACCAGAACCATTGACACAAACACCATCTATCATTTTGACATCGCTCACATCATAAAACAGATGTCCTGTTTTTTGTGCGCCGTGAACTAATACAATTTGATTAAAGTCATCAAAACCGTATTTGCGAACCAGGACGGAATATAACAAAGAAAAACGTTTTTTAAGATAGGTTGACCATTGTGGAAAACCTGCTGTAAATAGCCATGCGGTGAATATTCCTCCCATTGCCAGCCAGAAAGCCAATGTTTTTCCTGCTTCCAATGCCATCAATTTACTGCCATGGTATTCCGTTGCTAATTGATTAATGACATTGTGGTCAGGCAGGACAAAGATAGAATCGCCTAGCATTTTTGGATAATAAAATAACATGGGCCCCAGCAACATTTCCCCTGCGACAATACTTGGAATCGCAAGTGCAATCAATGGAATTAACACCACCCATGGCGATTCAAAAATATGTCCGCGTAAAGAAGGATCAGTGCGTTCATGCGTATGGAAAGTCATGAACAGTGCACGGAAAGTATAAAGCGGCGTAATAAACGCACCTGCTAAGACACAAGCATAAGCATAGCCCGCACCCGGTATCGTGCTTAATCTCACTGCATCAATAATAATATCTTTGGAATAAAAACCGGAAAAAGGAGGGATAGCACACAAAGCAAGCGCGCCAATGGTAAAGGTGATGTAAGTAATAGGCATGTATTGCGCAAGGCCGCCCATCTTACGCATATCTTGTTCGTGATGCAGCGCAATAATCACAGACCCTGCTGCTAAGAATAATAAAGCTTTAAAAAACGCATGGGTGATGAGATGAAAGATGGCGGCATCGTAAGCAGACACACCGAGTGCGACTGCCATATAACCCAGCTGCGAGATGGTTGAATAGGCAATCACTCGCTTAAGATCATATTGTGTCACCGCTAACACGCCCATGAAAAAGGCAGTGGTGCCGCCAATGATTAAAATCACTGTCAGCGTCAGCGTTGAAAATTCAAATAAAGGAGACATGCGCGCAACCATATAAATGCCTGCTGTGACCATGGTCGCGGCGTGAATGAGGGCAGAAATGGGAGTGGGGCCTTCCATTGATTCAGGTAACCACACATGCAAGGGCACTTGCGCTGATTTCCCCATTGCGCCAATAAAAAGTAATAAACAGATCACAGTGATGACAGGCGCTTCGACATTCGGCACGATGGTCATCATTTTATTAATAAAATTGGGGGCTTGTGTAAATACATCATGATAGGTCAACGTGCCAAAATGCATGAGGACTGCCGCAGTCGCCAGTAAAAATCCTATATCACCTATTCGATTCACAATGAAGGCTTTAAGACTGCCAAACACAGCGGTTTCTCGTTTAAACCAAAAACCAATGAGAAGATAAGAAACAAGGCCCACGCCTTCCCAGCCGAAAAAAAGTAATAAGAAATTATCAGCAAGGACCAAGACCAACATCGCGAAAGTAAACATCGAGACATAGCTAAAAAAACGTGTGTAACCAGGATCATCCGCCATATAACCAATCGTATAAATGTGTACCATGAATGAAATAAAAAGGACAATCATGACCATGGTGGCGCTCAGCCGATCGAGTAAAAAGGCGACATCAAAACGCATCATCCCTGCTGTTGCCCATGTGTAAAATGACTCATCAACACTCATATGCTTATCAATCACCATCACTTTGAATAAATAGCAAGATAATAGAAAAGCGATGCCGACTAAGCTAACCACTATATAATGAGTCAGGGTGCGGCCTAATTTAGGGCCTAAAAGACCAGCAATTAATGACCCCGCTAAGGGCAATAATGTCATGATCAATGCTATTAAGATGAGAGGATTTTCCACGTTGGTTATCCTTTTAAAGCATCTAGTTCTTCTACTTCTATAGTTTCACGTTTACGGTAAAGCACGACTAAAATAGCTAAACCAATTGCCGCTTCACTCGCCGCCACTGTTAACACAAAAAACACAAAAATCTGGCCTGTATAGTTACTCAGAAAATAGGAAAAGGCGATGAAATTCGTATTTACTGACAATAGTATTAATTCGATAGACATGAGTAAGACGATAATGTTCTTTCGATTCATGATAATCCCAGCTATGCCCATGCCGAATAACAAGGCCCCCACAATTAAAAATTCACTTAACGATGGCATATATCATATTCTCTTTTGTTTAGGTTCCGGTGACATTTTTATTAAGCGCACACGGTCAGAAGGACGCACCGCTATTTGTTCACTCGGATTTTGCACCTTACGGCGTTTAGGCGCACGATGTGTCAAGGTTATCGCTGCCACAATCGCAGCAAGCAATAATACACCTGCAATTTCGAATGGATAAGCATAATTTGTGTATAGCAGCTCTCCAAGATGCCGGGTATTACTGTAATCTGCTGGTTCTGGCAGTGGCGCAGGCATTGTTTTCAAGCCAAAATAATCTGGGCCAAGCGCAGCTATTGTTAATCCGATGAGAAGTAGCACGATAATAATGCTAACAGGGAAATAACGCACAAACCCACTGCTTTGAGATTCTTTGGTGATATTTAACATCATCACGACAAAAAGAAATAATGTCATCACAGCGCCCACATACACTAAAAGCAAGATGAGTGATAAAAATTCTGCTCGCAATAACATCCAGATGACGGCCATGGAAAAAAAGGTGAGGACGAGTGATAAGACATTATGGACAGGATTACGCAGAGTAATGACCGCTAGTGCGGAGCATATTGCGATGGTCGCGAAAATGTAGAAGATCATGTGTACGGTTGTTAGCATAGTTTTTCTCTAAAAGTTCTTTCGTAATCATTCAGGAGGCATGTCATCCCGGAATTTAGATTCCCTTAGCGAGCGCATTTTGCGAGCTTAGGGAATCTTAATATCCGGGATGACAGGTCTTACCTATAATCCTTGTCCTCTCCCCGCGCTTTAGCAATCTCAGCCTCATACTTATCCCCAATCGCCAATAACTTTTCTTTCGTGATGATATTTTCGCCGCGATTTTCAATGTGATAATCCGCCATATCAGTCAACACGATCGAATCAACGGGACAAGATTCTTCACAAAAACCACAATAAATACACTTAAATAAATCAATTTCATACAATGTGGTACGCCTTGATCCATCTGCACGCGGCTCTGCTTCAATGGTAATAGCCAGTGCCGGACACACGGCTTCACACAATTTACATGCAATGCAACGTTCTTCGCCATTTGGATAGCGACGTAAAGCATGCAGCCCACGAAAACGCGGGGACGTGGGTGTTTTTTCTTCAGGATACTGAATAGTAAATTTCTTTTTCCAAAAATATTTACCCGTTACTCGCATCCCGCCAATTAAATCCCAGAGTGAAAAACTTTTTATGTACTGGATAAAACGTCGCATGTTGTCACACCTCTAGGGCAAAAAAATTATGCAAACCATGGGGCCAATCGAAATTGCACTGCAAGCGCAATCACCACCACCCAAACCAGTGTAAGCGGAATAAATACTTTCCAACCCAAGCGCATGATTTGGTCATAGCGATAACGCGGGAAGGTTGCTCGGAACCATAAGTAGCAATAGATGAAAAAGCTCACTTTGATAAGTAACCAGATAGGCCCTGGCACAAACGCAAACCCATTTTCTAAGTAAGGAATACCTTGAAAGGGCGACAGCCAACCACCGAGAAAAAGCAAAGAGATTAATGTGGATATCAACACCATGTTGGCATATTCAGCAAAGAAAAAGAGTGCGAATGTCACACCCGAGTATTCCACATGAAAGCCTGCTACTAATTCTGATTCACCTTCAGCGACATCGAATGGTAAACGATTTGTTTCCGCTACTCCCGATACCCAGTAAACGATAAATAAAGGCAATAAGGGCAACGCATACCAATGCCACACACCGCCATTCTGAGCTTGCACGATAGTTTGAAAATTCAATGAACCTGCTGCCATCATCACACCAATGAGAGCAAAACCCATTGAGATTTCGTAAGAGATAGATTGAGCAGCTGCGCGCAGCGCACCAAACATGGCATATTTGGAGTTCGATGCCCATCCAGCAATCATGACACCGTATACACCGAGTGATGAAACGGCAAATGAATAGAGCACTCCCGCATTAATGTTTGCAAGCACGACACCTTGATCAAAAGGAATGACTACCCAGCCAATTAAACCAATACCAAAACTGAGCATAGGTGCAATAATGAAAAGAAAACGGTTTGACGGCGTCGGAACAATAATTTCTTTAGTGAGTAATTTGATAGTATCTGCAAAAGGCTGCAATAATCCAAACGGCCCAACTCGATTAGGACCAATACGAACATGCATATAACCGATGACTTTGCGTTCAAAATAAGTGAGATAAAGGACGATGACAACGAGGCCTATCACAATGGCTAGGATTTTTAAGACAATGATCGCGATTAAAAATAAACTTTCTAACATGGTTTTATCTCACCACCACTCATACTTTTGTTATCTCCACTTTCCCAAATAAATCACCCAACTCTTTTGTCGCATCGATTCCACCTAAAATAAGAGCAGCATCTTGTGCAACACGCGCATCAATCATCACGGGTAATTGGATCACACTTGATGATTGTTTTACTTGAACTATCTCTCCATTGTGCAATTGTAATTTTTGTGCGGTCTTTGGGTTAAGACGTACTACGCCCATCTCCCCTTCTATAATGGCTTGTGTTTCTTGCAGTGGTATTGAACGTCGCACCAAACTATCTACCGCATAAAGTGGTATCTCGCCTATACGTGAAATAATATTTGTCTCTTCTTTTTTAATATGCAAAGCGGAAAAGCTAGATTTCTTATTTTGAGAAAAAGAATTATCTTTCGCCACCCATTTTTTTATTTCCTGTTTTACTTCTTCAGCACTCTCATAATTAAAGCCATCAAGATGTAAGAAATTTCCCATGACGCGCAAGATTTTCCATGCCGGACGTGCTGAAGCAAATTCTTTTGCTACTCCTTTAAAGGATTGCCATTCACCTGCTGTATTAATGAAAGTACCTGCCGTTTCGGTAAAAGAGGCAATGGGAAGAATGACATCAGCATATTTTTCTAACAGGGCATTGCGGTACAAGGATAAGGCTATCACGCATTTTGCTTGCTTTAACGCTTCTAATGCGAGAGTGGCATTAGCACAATCTAAATCAGGTTCGACATTCAATAATAAATAAGCTTTACGTGGCTTATGCAGCATTTGAAAGGCATCAAGTCCCACATGATTAATGGCAGCCCCGCCTGGATGACGATGCGGCACCGCGCCTGCTATCCATGCTCCGGCTGAATTTGCACCTTCTGTTAAGAAACCCAGTGTTGCGCCACATAATTCTGCAATGGTTTGCGCCAAGTAACGGATGCACGATGCTTGTGCACCATTCATAGCGAGTGCACCGAGCAACACACAAGGCTTTCTCTTACTTTCTAATTGTTCTGCAATCGCTTTTGCTTCAGCGTCAACAACAATGTCCTCACCTAATTCTGGTAACGATTTTTCATCCAATGCTCTTGCTATCGCTGCTAATCCTTCAGGAATAATATGAGGCGCGATGATTTTTTTTGCTTTGATTGGAAAGGTAAAATGATAATCCATAGGATTGACAGCTAAAATGGCAGTATCGTTTCTCTTAGACGCTTTGCGCAGACGTACAGCAGCGAGTGGTTGTTCTTTTTGTAAATTCGATCCAATTAAAAGAATACCATCACATTGTTCAAGATCTGCAATGGACATACCCAGTCCTGGAAAAGCCGGCATCTCTGCTTGATCTTGCGTGTCTACGGCGCGCAGCCGATGATCTATGTGCGGGCTGCCGAGACCACGTATTATTTTTTGTAACAAATAAAATTCTTCAAGTGTTGCATTAGGTGATGCCAATGCACCTAGTTTATCCACTCCATATTCATTCAAGGTGGATTGTAATTTTTGGGTGAGAATTTCAAATGCCCTTTCCCATTCCACAGCTTGCCATTTCCCGTCTTCTCTCACCATGGGTCCTTCTAAACGATCTGGATGATAAAGGCCTGCATAACTAAAACGATCACGATCAGAAATCCACGTTTCATTGATGGTCGAATTTTCTTTGGCCACCACGCGCATGACCTTGCCATAGCGTGTATGGATATTTACATTAGACCCGAGGCAATCATGCGCGCTGATACTCGGTGCTTGATCGAGTTCCCATGCGCGTGCGCGAAAACGAAAAGGTTTAGAAGTGAGAGCGCCCACAGGACAAATATCAATAATATTGCCTGAGACTTCAGATTTAATCGCATGCTGAATATACGTGCCGATTTCTGTGTTTTCACCACGATAAGTCGCACCCAGCTCACGCATGCCCGCAATTTCTTCACCAAAGCGCACACAACGTGTACACGCAATGCAACGCGTCATTTCCGTCGCAATGAGCGGCCCTAAATTTTGATCGGCAATGGAACGTTTAGCTTCTTCATAGTGCGACCAAGGTGTGCCATATCCCATGGAAAGATCTTGTAGCTCGCATTCGCCGCCTTGATCGCAAATGGGGCAATCGAGCGGATGATTAATCAGCAAAAATTCCATGACAGCACGCTGCGCAGCTAATGTTTTTTGCGATTTAGTAAATACTTTCATTCCTGACATCACAGGGGTTGCACAGGCTGGTACCGCTTTGGGGGACTTTTCTACTTCGACCAAACACAT
>Ga0207108_1132_pt1 | contig 12738 bp, 16 predicted proteins | sample Alteio_BWMinHeat_76_FD_153562 | JGI IMG/M metagenome (GOLD analysis project Ga0207108, IMG submission 153562) | Enriched cells from forest soil in Barre Woods Harvard Forest LTER site, Petersham, Massachusetts, United States -... | ecosystem: Environmental > Terrestrial > Soil > Temperate forest >...
CACAGCCCTCGAAGCTATCCCCCCTCTTCCCATTATTGTCATACCAACCAGTAATCTTTTTATTGCCAATAATGGTGTAGCCAACTAAATTCATTAGCTCGAAATCCCATACGGCAAACGTAGGAGTAGACAGAAATAAAAAAGTAACCACCGCTAAAAATTTTTTCATAATAGAGACCATTTGAATTAATTATTAATTAAAACTCATTGAAGAAGAGCCATCAGAATTAAATGTAGTTACTATTACCATTAGGATCTGAGAAATGAGCATATCTTTTATTTATTGGTACATTGATATACAACGTTGACCTGCTGTTGAGCGCAGCCCCCATAACCATCATATGCAGTACAATGAGATTGTACGCCACCGAAGGCTTGAGCGTTTCTATATCCCCATGCAGCACAGCGTGATTTAGCTGTGGCATTTGCCAAATTCCAGTCCACTTTAGGGTTCTCAAAAATCCCATACTCATATGCAAGTGTCACGGTAGCATCGGCTTTGCTACCACTGATAGGCTGTAAAGTTTTTATAGTGGTGCACCCAGCCAAAGCTAATGTGCAAAATAAAAGAAGTTTTTTCATTAAGAGCCTCGAGATTAATCTTAGTTTCAACCTCCCTATTCTCTTTCCTAATTGGCGCGCATTATACATAGTTCAAATATCACTTGCGATAACTTTAGTTTCATTTAATATAAGTAAAATATGTTTAGTTTAAACCAATTAGGAGTATTGAAAGACATGGAACAATTCGATCACACCATAACCCCCATAGAATTATCTGATTGCTTAGGTGGCATAACTGTACAGGGTGTATATAAAGCACTCAAAACTCACAATATCCCTACGCAAATGACAAGCAATCGTAGAAAGATTATTCCTGCTCAGGGCATAAGAAAGCTTTTTGAAGAGAGAGGTTTTCAGTACCCAAAGAGCATTATTTCGTTTCAGATCGTTAAAGGCGGTGTAGGCAAGACCTCCCTTTCCTTCTGTCTTGCTGTTAGAGCCAGCCATTATGGCGCCAGAGTACTAGCCATCGATCTAGACCAACAAGGCAACCTAACGCGATCGTTTAATGTAGAGGCTCGGGATAAGCCTGTATGGCTCAATTTATTCAGAGATAAAGTCCCGATTGATAACGCCATTGTTAAATTGTCTGATAGCCTGCATATCATCCCATCTAATTTGAATAATTCACGATTGGAGGTTGAAATAATCGGATCCCAGATAAATCTTAAAGATTTGATAAAAGATATAATCGCTCCTATTCGTAATAATTACGATTTAATCATCATTGATTGCCCTCCAGCGATTAATAACATTAATGCGGCTGCAACCTGCGCTTCTGATATTGTCATCATACCTATCAATCCAGACCCATACGCTATGGATGGCTTGGATTACACCATTTCTGAGCTAAACCGCATCAAAAAAGGTTTCAAACTATCGTTTAATTATCGGATCGTCTGGAACAAATACGATGCCCGTGAGCGTCTTGGTGCTGTATATATGCATGAGTTAATGAAGCGAAACGAAATCGTAAATAATATTTTGCCAGTTGTGTGTCGTGTAGATACGTCATTAAGGAATGCTGTATTTGACGCTAAATCGGTTTTTGAATTGCCTAAAAAATCCCCTATTAGAGAAGATATCGATCAATTTGCCAAAGAAATCCTTGGGATTAATGCTTGGAAAGAGGCAAAAACTAATAGCCAGCAATAAGGAATATGACGAATGGATTTAAAGGCCATTTTAGCAGCTAATAAATCAAAAGCTGGAAAAACAACGTCCGATCAAAGTACCCATAAGACGATTGATATTGATAGCGAAGATAGACCATATTCTATTCATGGCACTGAAAATACGCCTGCTAGCGCTATGATATCGAACGATACTCTTGATACACAGAAAGGGTTAACAGAACGCAATCAGAGTGCAGGTCGTGCAGTAGAACTCAACATGCCCTCACCCTCTCCCATCGAAACCTCGTTAACCGAATCGATAAAAACTGACAACAAACTGACAACAAACTGGCAACAAATCGAGAACAAACCGGCAACAAACCGCAAACAAAGTGATAACAAACTGGCAACAAAGTCGGAACAAGCTGTGAATAAGATTGCTAATGAAAAACAAAACTGGCAACAAAGTGGCAACGCAACCGGCAACAAGACTGACAACAAAGTGGTGACAAAGTGGCAACAAACCGACAACAAAGTGGCAACAACAATGCCATTTTCTAAGCTGGTCGGATTACAAAGAGAAATCGTGATTTTCATGTGCCATGAATGTAAAAATTCTCGCTCAAGAACCACTGAAGCACTGACATTGGAATATATAGAAAACAGCTTAAAACATAGTGCTGGCGCCATCAAAACGACAATTCAAAGACTGGAAAAAAAGGGCTGTATAGCACGAGTTGAATTTAAAAATGGTAGGGGGGGTTGGTCACGTTATGAGTTGCCAGACAGCATCTATCACGATGTGATAAGAAGCGAAAGTGACAACAAACTGGCAACAAACCGAGAACAAACCGGCAACAAAGTGGCATCACAACCGGCAACAGAACCGGCAACAAGTGCTTCCTGTAGTAGTAGTTTTAAAGATTTAAAAACAACAACTACAGAAATAGGCGATGAGTGGAATTTTGATATCACTCCTTATGCTCATTTCGGTTTCTCCAAAACACAGGTTAAACAGCTTGCCACCTCTGGTGTTATCTCTGCCGCTGATGTTGAGCAATCGTTAATCGAATTTAGCTATGACTTGGACAACAACGCATTGCCGTCAATTAAGACCACGAAAATCAATTTTCTTATGGGGCTGTTATGGAAAGGCCAATCATACGTTTCAGAAGGCTTCAAAAACGAGCATGAAGCGATGATCGCTGAAATGGCTAGACGAGCAGCAGAAAAAAGAGAAAATTTAATGAAGGCAAAATTTGAGGCTTGGGAAGCGGGTCTCGGTGATGATGAGAGAAAGGTGATTGAGAGTAAACTTCCGACTCACTTGACCGTATTACATCGTACTTATGGCGTGAGCAATACGGAAGTGAAGAAGTGGTACTTCGATTATTTCATGCGAAACGTCACGCAATAGCATTGACATACAATCTATTTGTAACTACAATTAAATTATGAAAATTGAATACGACAAAAATAAATCAGAGAAAAATAATGTTGAGCGCAATTTATCGTTTGATCAAGTGATCGACTTTGAGTGGGAAACAGCAATTTTAATTGAAGATACAAGAAAATCATATCCGGAACAACGTTTTCTTGCCTCTGGATTTTTAAACGATCGATTACATGTTTTATGTTTTACTAAAATTTCAGGCGGAATAAGAGTCATTTCTTTTAGAAAAGCGAACAAGAGAGAGGTTAACAGATATGAAAAAGCGAAAGCCCTTAACAAATAAGGAAGGGGAAGTACGAGAGCTTACAAAAGCAGATTTTATGGCCATGCGTCCAATGGAAGAAGTATTGCCGCCTGATTTAGTTGCGACAATCAAAAAACGCAAACGCGGTGAACGTGGCGCACAGAAGAAACCTACTAAAATTTCTCTTACTGTGCGTTACAGCCCAGAGGTGGTGAAATATTTCAAGTCTACTGGCGAAGGTTGGCAAATTCGAATGGATAAGGTGCTCAAGAGTTATGTAAAGAAGCATCACGCTGCATAAATGTAACAGTTTTAACCAGTAATAGAAAGTCATAGATCAATTATTTTCCAGAGGGATAGGAAGAAAAGTATCTCAGATAGAGATAATCGCTTAAATCGCGTTTCTTTTCACGAATTAATAAGCACGGAAAGCTAATAAGGTTGTGAGTCAATTGACTCAAGTAGTCTGTGTTTATTTAAAGGAATCTGAAAGTGAAAGATGAAAGCAGTTGGGACATTGTATTATTAAGATCACCTGATTTAAGAAAGTTAAAAGAAATATCTAAGGCAGATAAATCATTTGTTCGTTTTGAGGATCGTCTTATTATTATAGATAAGAAAAGTGAAGAAAAAACTCCTTTAAGCCTCCACAGAGAAACCATTAATAATTTTGATAAAGTGATGAACCCTACTGAAATACCAAGACCTCTCACCATGGAAGAGGTAAACAAAATATTTTCAATATTAAGAACTGGGGAATATAAGGAAGCTTTCAAACATCATTTTCATCGCTGCTATCCTCAGGACGCAGCCAGCTTAAGTTTAGGGTTCATTCCAAGCGATGTTATCTATACTCAGGAGTTTTATCTTAAAATTAAAGATCAAGAGGTAGAAGAGAGAACTATCGTATTATGCGATGGAGAGCGTTTATGACAGAGGGTTTGTCATGTGTCTGGATATCATTTACCTCTATGTGATCATATAGAAAAACTTTTAAAACCACCGGCTCATGATATTGACGAGATGTTGCTAGATTTAATTAAAGAAAGTTATTTTTGCATGTTGAAAGAGGAAAAGATTAAATTTGAAAATAAACGTCCGTACCTAACACAAAAAATATGTGTAAATTTAAAAGATGATGCTATTTCAGATGAGATCGCTATTTTATCTGAAAGAGGTTCGGCTCCCATCCTGGTCAAAAGGGGACAAATCTCATGACCGATCATTTTTCACCCGTTCTACAGCTTAGTCCTGATACTAGTCTGATTGATTTTTGCCTCTAATAGCGCATTTTGATTTTTATTTGCCGTTCGCTTTGCTGTTTCATATGCTTTGTTTAAAAATGATGAACGGCTATCATAATGAATAACAGGTAACACAGCATTAACATATTCTTCTGGTTCTAATATAGCAGCAGCCGATTCAAGATATGCTTTAATACAAGGTTCTTCTCTTATTGGTAACATCCACATACCAGCTTCATCAGCAAATACTATATCGTATGAACCAAGATTATTAATTAATTCAAATAAAATTCCTATTTGACGCAATATTAGATAAATTTGACCACTCAGTGAGTGAATAGAGATTTGATACTATTTAGCCAAGATTCCGGCCTCACCTCTTTGTATTTCATGGACGAAATCCAACCAAGATTAATCCATCCATCTTCTGTCTGAATTGTAAAACGTTTTGAACCTAAAGTATCAGCTATTTTTTCAGCGTCTCTGTAAACATTTTTAACGCTTATTCCCATTAAATACGCATATTGTTTGGCAGATATTTCAATAGCCTTATGTTCATATTTTTGTGGTTTGAAATAATCTTCCTTGTGAATCTCACTAATCATCCAAAGAACTGTGCGCAGTTCTTGTACGGTATAGGTTTGCTTGTAGTGAGCTTCAATAAGTGCGCTAGATTGAACAACAAGATTAGTATTTTTTTGCATTGAAATTCCTTGTCAGCATAACTTGGGATGCTGCTAACTTTAACACAATGGAATCGCATATAAAATAGCGTTGCCTTTGGGTATCAATCCGTTGCCTTTGGGTATCAATCCGTTGCCTTTGGGTATCAATCCGTTGCCTTTGGGTATCAATCCGTTGCCTTTTTCTCTGTATGTTATTGTTTTATTTTAAAAAAAATTGTCCTTTAAATGCTTTTAAACTTCTTTAAACAAAATAAAACTACTACTAAGGTAAAGTTGCCCATGTGGATAAGTGTTTTTTACGGTACAAAAAAAAGCAAAAAGCGTCGTCCAAAGAAGGAACTCATTTTTTTGAAAGACCGATAACACATTCAAGCCAATAGCTCTAACACCTTCCAAAAAGCGTCATCCAAATAAATTAATTCATAAAACGTCCATGGAAACATTTAAACGCATTATTTTGAAAAAGGGATAGGGGAGGGTGGGTATACGAATAAAAAACGATTTATGAGCGTTCTTTTAGCTTTAAACCCAAAAAAACATGTTGTCACGGCAAAGAAGTGACGGTATTTGATACCAGGCTAATGTTTAATAAAAAAATTTTGAGTGCGGCAGCGCCGCGTCACTACGGACATTTAAAAACATGTCCACTAGTGACGCGGTTCCGAGTTTTAATATTGCAGCTGCTTAGAACACACACGTTGTGCAGCAACGTGTAACCGCGCCCTTCAAACGCCGGGTGGCTTTTCTGTGATACCATCCCTCGCTTAACACAAAATGAGAATTATTTTTATGAAACCAAGAATTTTAAATCTACTTACTGATCCAACCTGTTTTCATCCAGAAAAAGCGGAATTAAATTTAAGTAACCAACATCTAACCGACAAAGACATTCAAGAATTCATTGGTCATTTTTTAAATGACCATCCTGAAATCAAAACGCTTGATGTGAGCCGGAACAACATTGGGGTCGATGGTGCGAAGGCGCTTGCATCAAACACGAGCCTGACAACGCTCGATGTGAGCTACAACAACATTGGGGTCGATGGTGCGAAGGCGCTTGCATCAAATACGAGCCTTACCACGCTCGATGTGAGCTACAACAACATTGGGGTCGATGGTGCGAAGGCGCTGGCATCAAACACGAGCCTGACAACGCTCAATGTGCGCGGGAACAACATTAGGGTCGATGGTGCGAAGGCGCTCGCATCAAACACGAGCCTGACAACGCTCAATGTGCGCTACAACAACATTGGGGACGATGGTGCGAAGGCACTGGCATCAAACACGAGCCTGACAACGCTCAATGTGAGCTACAACAACATTGGGGTCGATGGTGCGAAGGCGCTTGCATCAAACACGAGCCTGACAACGCTTGATGTGAGCGGGAACAACATTAGGGTCGATGGTGCGAAGGCGCTTGCATCAAACACGAGCCTGACAACGCTTGATGTGAGCTGGAACAACATTGGGGACGATGGTGCGAAGGCGCTTGCATCAAACACGAGCCTGACAACGCTCAATGTGCGCGGGAACAACATTGGGGTCGATGGTGCGAAGGCACTGGCATCAAATACGAGCCTTACCACGCTTGATGTGAGCGGGAACAACATTGGGGTCGATGGTGCGAAGGCACTGGCAGAAACTGATCCGCATAAAAGAGCTAATTATGCAACAGAACTTGGAATAAAACAGTTTTCTGAAGTTCCTTCTTTGCTTCGCTTGTGTTTATTCAAGGTAAAAAATTCACCTCAACTAAATCAAAACCAATTACCAAATGATCTAAAAGAAAAGTTAGCACAACCAAAAGTCTAATTTTTATTACGTAACCAAAGCGTGTAACGGAACCAGCCCCACTGGCCAAGTGCGTGATTATACGTTGCTGGCGCAACGTGCGTTCTAATTAGCCAATTTTTGAAATTTGCCACTAGACTAGGAACTAGATTCAGAGACTAGGAACTAGATTCAGAGTCTAGGGTTAGATGGCTCTTACCCCCCCTGTTTATCGATGTTCAAACCACCCGCTCGCTCCTGACCACCCAATAAAATCGTAAAAAGATTATTGGGTGGTCAGGAGCGAGCGGGTGGTTTTCATTGTGATGGTTAAAAAGAGCCTTTAAGATTAAAGGCAAAGCAAAGAGGGTTTATGTATGGCAAAAGCTATCCAGAGAGAATACGAAAAAGATTTTTATGCGTGGACTCTACACAATGCTAAGTTGCTAAGAGAAGGAAGGTTGTCCGAAGTAGACATCGAGCATATTGCTGAGGAAATTGAAAGCATGGGTAAGAGCGAAAAAAGAGAATTGGTAAACAGATTAGCAGTTTTGATGGCTCATCTACTGAAATGGCAGTTTCAACCAACAAGAAGAAGTAAGAGTTGGACAATGACAATAAAAAACCAAAGGATAGAACTAAACGATCTTTTAGAGGAAAGTCCAAGTTTAAAGAAAGAACTTGAAGGTAAATTTTTACATGCTTATGAAAGAGCTGTCTTAATGGCCTCAGAACAAACAGGAATCGATGAAGATGATTTCCCCAAGAAACCCACCTTCACTCTCAAAGAGTGTCTTAAAATGAGTTATTTTCCTGATTAGAGAGTGCGTCATTGGTATTTGATTTCGGTTTTTTCGTAATTTTGAATTTTATAGCTTCGACTTTCCTTCCCTTTTTGATTTCTGAATAACTAATATTCAGGTCTGTTTTCTCGTTAATTTCACGTTTTGATATCTCTAGTACTCTCTGCTTTACCCCTTTGTAAGCAAGATAAGATTTAGTGTTACTGATACCTAAAACAGAGCGTAAATCTTTCAATGAAATAGTCCTCTCGCCTTGCCACATACAGTGAACTAGCAGCTGATATATTTTGATTGCGTGAGATGAGTTTAGATTTAAAACATTCTCCAGTCGAAATGAGGTATATTTTTTTAAGTCAATTATGTATGGAAGTAAATTAGGGTCAACAAGGACATTTATCATTCCCTCAGTATGTTTGTATTTCATGGACGAAATCCAACCAAGATTAATCCATCCATCTTCTGTCTGAATTGTAAAACGTTTTGAACCTAAAGTATCAGCTATTTTTTCAGCGTCTCTGTAAACATTTTTAACGCTTATTCCCATTAAATACGCATATTGTTTGGCAGATATTTCAATACGCATGCCATGACGTCCTACGTTTCTTGCAGCTTTTCTGAGCTTCTCAATCTCTCCGTCAGTCAGATATTCACGACTGCGGCGGTCTGTATTTTTTGGTTTTCTGGGTGGTTTTTTCTTCAACTTTGCCGAAAACGGTGTTTGGCGTTTTTCCTTTGGCATAAACTGGCTCCTATTTTTAAGCAGCCAGTTGTAACCGGCAGAATTAAATTGCACTGTTTAAGCAGAATTATTTCGCACTCATCACCATTTCGACGAATATTCTTCTACCACATGAGCATCAGTTAAGTTTAGATAGATAGCCGTCGTAGTTAATCGGTCATGTCCCAAAATTTTTTGTACTGCTGCTAACGAAATACCTTTTTGTAATGCCAGTGTGGCAAATGTATGGCGCAAAATATGTGGTGTAATGCTTTGGGGCACTCTAGCCCTGTTTGCGACGTGTTTTACAATTTTTTGCGCCTGTCTTGCACCAACCGGCCATTGATTATTAATCGCAAAGTAATGTTCAAAGAGAGTTTGAACCCGTTTTGACATCGGAACCACCCGCTTTTTGGATTTTTTGCCATGTGGGCCACCCTTGCCAGTAATGCGTAAGGATTTTTGCTGCCAAAGGATATGCTGTGGAGTTAAACCACACAATTCCGATATACGAAGCCCAGTATCTAATAGCGTCCAGATAATGAGCTTTTCCTGGAGTGTTTCACAAGCCTGACAAAGTTGATCAGCTTCCTCGTTCCTGAGAGGCTCTCTTACATATTGATATGCCATAGCGATTACCGGTATTGATTTAAGTTCGTAGTTAGTTACAATTTGCGAATTTTATTCGCACTTTTTTATTTGCCTTATTAAACGCTGTTAGGGCAAGACACACAATAAAATACGGGATATTTATAAAAATACAATGATGGCACTCATTCATGAATATTCAGGCTAAAATTCGTCTTATTGAGCGGAAAGCGAACTAATGGATGACTTTGTTACGAATGAAGTTTCTTCGCTTTCCGATCTGACAGATAAACAGCGTCAATTAGCGATGAACCGCTATCGCATAATAGAGCCTTTCGTTAAGGGAACAATGTCATTGCCAACTATCTGCAAGGAAAATAACATTCCTCTTCGTACCGCTAGAGACTGGGTATCCCGATATCAAAAAGGTGGTTTAGCAGCATTAGCTAGGACGCCGAGAAATGATAAGGGTAAAATCCGCAATATAGAGTCCGGATTGCGACAGCTTATCGAAGGCATTTATCTTAAATCTCCGCATCTCAGTTTTGCCAACATCTATCGGCAAATCAAAATTTATCAGGAAAGTCAGCAATTACCTTGTCCAAAATATCGAACAGTTTGTTCCATCTTGAGTAACCTCCCAAAGCCGATGACAGTACTAGCACATAAGGGCAGTAAAATTTATAGCGAACAATTTGACTTGCTTCACTTGCATGAAGCACAAAAGCCTAATGATCTTTGGCAAGCAGATCACGCAAAATTAGATATTCTCTTAATCAATCCTCGTGGCAATCCACAGCGGCCATGGCTGACGATAATTTTCGACGATTATAGCCGTGGAATTGCCGGGTACGAGTTGTCATTCATGGAACCTTCCTCGATGAAAACTGCTTTGTGTTTGCGAGTAGCTATCTGGCGTAAAAAGGAACCGCTTTGGACTATCTGTGGAGTGCCTTGCACTCTTTATACCGACCATGGTTCCGATTTCACTTCAGCACATATCGAGCAAGTTTGTATTGATCTCAGAATCAATCTTATTTTTTCACAAGTCGGGCAACCGCGCGGCCGTGGAAAAATAGAACGGTTCTTTTTGACATTGAACCAGATACTTCTTTGTGAATTACCAGGGTACACAAAGAATAAAAATGTCCTGCCTCAATTAACACTTGCCGAGCTTGATGCATTAATTCGTAAGTTCAATATTGAATACAACCAAAGCGAACATTCGCAAACAGGAGCTTCGCCAAAATCGCGTTGGGAGCAAAGCGGATTTCTACCAAACATGCCTGAACACATTGAACAACTGGATTTACTGCTTCTAACCATTGTAAAACCACGAAAGATTATGCGCGATGGTATTCATTTTCAGGGATTACGATACTTGGATACCGTACTTGCTGATTACATTGGTGAGCCTGTTATTATTCGTTATGATCCAGCTGATCTTACTTCTATACGAGTTTTTTATAATGGGAAGTTTTTATGTCAGCCTATCTGCCAGGAACTCAGCGACCAAACCGTAGGCCTAAAAGAAATTCAAGCTGCACGCCGTGCAAGAAAATTAGCTTTGCGTAATGAAATTAATCAACGTCTTTCTTTAGTAGATGCCATTCTAAGCACAAAAGGTGTCTCCACACGTACATCAGCAAAACAAAAAAATCAATCCACTACGATTAAACAAACAAAGCTGAAACTCTATGAATCAGACGACTGAATTCATCACCACTAAAGAATATAGGCGCTTTGTTGAATTCTGTAACGCCTGTAAAAAAGAAAATTATATAGGTCTTTGTTATGGCCCAGCCGGTGTTGGTAAAAGTATAGCAGCTTATCAGTTTGCCAGGTGGCATGAAGTAAAGCGTGAACTCGAACTTAAATCAGAACACGCGATGGGATATACATGGCCATCGATAAAAATGGATGATCTGGATACAATTATTTATCTTCCACATGTTAGCAATTCACCAAGCGCCATTCATTCTAGCATCAGAAAAATTGCATTTGATTTTCAAATTTTGGTTGAACTCTCTATTTTCAAAGATAAAGAAGTTCCTTGGGCGGAACGATTAAAGGAACGCGTGAAATTACTGATCATCGATGAAGCAGATAGATTGCAACCAAAAAGCCTTGAGCAAATCAGAGATATCTATGACCGCCAACAGATAGCTGTCATTTTGATTGGCATGCCAGGCATAGAAAAACGATTGATACGATTTCCGCAATTTTATTCAAGAATAGGGTTCTCTCATATGTATAAACCGCTTAGCCAAGAGGAGGTTGCTTTTATTATTCAAAATAATTTGCAACACCTGAACATCTCGGTTGATACAAAGGATTTTTCTGACCATGAAGCAATTGCTACTTTTACTCGTATAACACAGGGTAATTTTAGGCTCATTAATAGGCTATTAAAACAAACCATCAGGGTTATGGAAGTTAATCAGCTATCCAGTATCACGAAGGAAGTTGTCGAAGCTGCGAGGGAATGCCTGGTTATCGGTAATGTTTATTAGAGTGCGAAATAATTCTGCTCAATCAGTGCAATTTAATTCTGCCGGTTACACAACAAAGGAAATTGGGAAATTGAAAAGATTCCTAATCCAATTGTCAGCATAAAACATTAAAACTAGCAATACTGCTAATTTAACTATATCACTTTTTTCTTGCGAATTTATTTGTCAATTGAACAAGGTTTAATATTACAAAAGGTAATAATTATGTCACGCACGAGAGCACAAGACACATATGAACAGGTCAAAAAAATTCTCAATCGATCTAAAGAAATTATGGATAAAAATGTTGTTGGTATTGATAAAGAACGTGAAAAACAAGAGGCTGCTTTATCTGAATTAGTTTTGGGTGCTGAAGGATTAAAAAAAGGTGCTTATGAATTATCAACAAAGCTAGACGAGCAAAAAAACGCTACTAACGTCAAACTAAAGTCACTAGATGAATATAATTCCTTTAATCACTTTACAAAAAAACCAGATTCAAATTTGAAGGCAATAGATTCTCCTTATACAGCGGCATTTTTATTAGGGACATTTAATATTGCCAGCTACCTTTTTTCCAATCATGTTGCCACACCTTATTTATTAGCGCTTGTTAATATCACAGGACTAGCTATGCTAGAATATAAATATCAGATTGTTACCCCTTATGTTAAAAATGGATGAGCTTGTTTATTTAATGCAAATACTCACCGTAATCAAAATATACCTGTCGCACAAACGGCGCATTATAAAATGCAATAGGAAAAAATCAAAACAAAACAGTGAAGGTTGGTAACTTTGCATAATGCATACAAGCTCATCAATACCTCATGCACAATAATAGGATACTCATATGCTTCGAAATTTATATATTAAAAATAGAAAAAATATCAGTAGAGAAAGAATCATCACAGAAGCAGAAAATTAACAAAACCTTAATTGTTAATTTATTGACTCTTATTTTTATCTAAGCCTACCCACAGATTCAGCGTAAGAGGCCTTTTTTTTAGTTGTTTTTGTTTTATTCAAAAACCAATCTTTCTTATCTTTTGGTAGGGTCT
>Ga0207108_1133_pt1 | contig 12736 bp, 15 predicted proteins | sample Alteio_BWMinHeat_76_FD_153562 | JGI IMG/M metagenome (GOLD analysis project Ga0207108, IMG submission 153562) | Enriched cells from forest soil in Barre Woods Harvard Forest LTER site, Petersham, Massachusetts, United States -... | ecosystem: Environmental > Terrestrial > Soil > Temperate forest >...
CCGCTTTTGCGTTATAAGGGGCCATGACGCCATCGAAACGCTCCGGCATGCCGGCTTCCGAAGGCTATGGCGGTATGGCGGTTGGAACCGCATTCGTGAAAAAAATACCCAACCCGATCGACCGGCACGTCGGCAGCCGCGTCCGCATGCGGCGCGTCATGCTCGGCATGAGCCAGGAAAAATTGGGAGAAGCCTTGGGTCTGACGTTTCAACAGGTCCAAAAATACGAAAAAGGCACGAATAGGATCGGGGCGAGCAGACTCCAGCAGATTTCACGGACGCTCGATGTTCCTCCGGCCTTCTTTTTCGAAGGAGCGCCTTCGTTCGAAGCAATTGCCAATCCCGCACCGGGGCACATGGGCGTCGCGGAAGAATCGAACGCCCCCTATGTCGCGGATTTTTTAGCGACCGCCGAGGGCTTGCATTTAAACATGGCCTTTGCCCGGATTCACGATCCAAAAATCCGCAAGCGGATCGTCGATCTCGTCTCCTCGCTCGCCGGCGAAGAGCCAGGCCCGGACGCACGGGAAAACCAAAACCCTGATGAAGACACAACACGGTGAATGGAACGCGTTCGCTTTAACGAACACGATGGCGCCAATGGCTTGACAAAACGAACGGCTTACCAAAAGCTTTGTCGCGATAATATTTTTCCTCGGAGTTAACCCTATGGCTCGCGAAGATTACCTGTTTACGAGTGAATCCGTGGCCGAAGGCCATCCGGACAAGGTGTGCGACCGGATTTCCGACGAGATCGTTGACCTTTTCTTCCGCGAAGGCGCGAGGGCCGGTTTGGATCCCTATCAGACCCGGGTTGCCTGCGAGACCTTGGCGACGACGGACCTGGTCGTCATCGCGGGCGAAGTGCGCGGCGCGGCGATTGGCCAGGATGCGATCGAGGCCGCGGCGCGCGGCGCGATCAAGCACATCGGCTATGAGCAAGACGGTTTCCATTGGCGAACCGCGAAAGTCGAAATCCTGCTCCATGCCCAATCCGCCGACATCGCGCAAGGCGTCGACGCCGCGGGCAACAAGGACGAGGGAGCGGGCGATCAAGGGATCATGTTCGGCTACGCCTGCCGGGAAACGCCGGAATTCATGCCGGCGCCGATCTATTACGCCCACAAGATTCTCGAGGACCTCGCTCGCGAACGCAAGGCCGGCTCTGGCGACGCCGCCAAGCTTGGACCGGACGCCAAAAGCCAGGTAACGGTCAAATATATGCACGGCAAGCCGGTCGGCGTGACGCAGATTGTCCTCTCGACGCAGCATCTAGACGAAAATCTGAGCTCGCAAGACGTGCGCGATATTGTCGAACCGTATATCCGGAAGACCTTGCCCGAAGGCTGGATCGCCCCGGAGACGGTTTGGCACGTCAACCCGACCGGCAAGTTCGTGATCGGCGGCCCGGCCGGCGATTGCGGCTTGACCGGGCGCAAGATCATCGTCGACACCTATGGCGGCGCGGCGCCGCATGGCGGGGGCGCATTTTCGGGCAAGGATCCGACAAAGGTCGATCGCTCCGCCGCCTATGCCGCCCGTTACCTCGCCAAGAACGTCGTCGCCGCCGGGCTCGCCGATCGCTGCACGCTCCAGCTTTCCTACGCGATCGGCGTCGCCGAGCCGCTGTCGATTTACGTCGATACCCACGGGACCGGCCAAGTCGCGGAAGAAAAGCTCGAGGCGACCCTCTTCGAAGTCATGCGCCTTTCCCCGCGCGGCATCAGGGAACATCTTAAGCTTAACCGACCGATTTACGCGCGCACCGCCGCCTATGGCCATTTCGGCCGCGCGCCCGACACTGACGGCGGTTTTTCCTGGGAAACGACCGATTTGGCGGAGAAACTGAAAGTGCATCTCGGCTGATTTCGCCAAGATTGGGTGGCGCTCGGCACGACATTCGGTAAGGCATGAAGACGGCAAGTCAAACCGGAAAGCCGCGATCGCCGCGGCCCGGCGCTGCGACGCCGCGGGACGCCGAGGCGAATTTACCCGGCTTGCATGGCCGGCGCCGGGGCAAGAAGCTCGGGGCTCATCAGGCCTCGCTTTTGCGCACGGTTTTGCCATGTCTCGGCTTCGATGCATCGCGGCCCATTCCCGATCCCGCCTGCCTCTTTCCCGATAGGCCCTCCGCGCTTTGGCTCGAAATTGGCTTTGGTGGTTGCGAGCATCTCGCCGCCCAGGCGCATGCGCATCCTACTATTGGCTATATTGGCTGCGAGGCCTTTTTGAATGGCATCGCCAAGGCCTTGGCACTCATCGAAGCGGGACGTTTGCGCAATGTGCGCCTCTACAATGGCGATGCCCGGGCAGTGATCGCAGCGCTGCCAGGGGAGGCCTTGGACGGCGCTTATTTGCTTTATCCGGATCCTTGGCCAAAGCGGCGCCACCACAGGCGCCGGTTCCTGTCGGATGAAACGCTTGCACGGCTCGCGCGCGTGATGCGTCCGGGCGCGGAGCTTCGCTTCGCAACCGATATCGACGGCAACGCGGGCTGGAGCTTGGCGCGTGTCTTGCGCTCGCCCGATTTCGTCTGGGCGCCGGCGGGCTCCAGGGATTGGCAAAGGCCCTGGGAGGGATGGACCGGCACGAGATACGAAGCGAAAGCGCTCCACGGCGGGCGAAGGCCCGCCTACCTCACTTTTCTGCGCAAATAACGCTCGTTCGCTCAAATGGAACCGGATTACGTTCCGAAGTGTTTACTTCGCGCCGTTTACCATCGCGGTACAGCAGAAAGTAGTTCAGTATACCTGAGCTATGCATTTATGCCAAGAAATAAGGCTTACAGGATTGCTTGCCGGGTATTTCATATGTGTGCGCAAGTAACAATTGTCGCGGCATAGCTAGTCGCAGCATCGAGGAGAGGTTGCGTGGCCAATCTATTAATCGTGAGCCTCCTGCTGGGAGCGGTTCTCGGGCGGTTTTTCAAGGTTTTGGTTCTCGTCCCGGCGTGCGCGTTTATCCTCGCCGCGATTCTCGTCAGATCGGCCGATGTCGAGCACGGCCTGCTGCGCCCGCTTCTCGAATTCGCCGTGCTGATCACAAGTCTGCAAATCGGCTACGTCTCCGGCCTGCTTTCCTTTTTCATTCCCGGCGTGTCGCAACGCCAAGGAAAACCTACCCGCGCGCAACCTCTGCTCCACCAATAGCGGTGACAAGTCATCGGTAATGCCCTGCGCCACGGGCGCCTAACTTTATCACTTTTGCAGTATTTTTGACGAATATCAATAGATAAATGCGTCCATAATTGCTCAGATTCCTTTGTTGCTTCGTGCCTTCTTGCACAGATGGATTTGCACCGACCTAGCGGAATTTTGGCCGCGCCGCCACTTGCCGGCGTGTCGGTGAAGCCGCCGTTTTCCCCGCATCCGAGAGCGTCCCCGGAGCGGCGCCCGGCCGCGTTGCCCGCCGCGCTAGCGTTTCTCACTGTCCATGGTGTAAGCCCGGCGGTCTTGCTCACCGCCGCCGTGGAGGCACGCCGGCAAAGCCATCGCGCCGGAGGCCGCCGCGCTTGCGAACGGAACGATCCGGGAGCGTTTCTTTTATCGGTGTCTAGCGCATCATCTTGGCGCCGCCTTTATCGACGGCGAGATAGCGCTCGGCGCCGGCGCGCGCTATCCGCATGCGGTTCATGCGGGCCTCGCGCCGCTCGACGGCGGCGATGGCTCCCGCTGGCTCGCCGCGCCGCGCGGTCAGTTGCTTACCCATCTCTTGGCAAGGGCGCGCGGCGGCGAGCGCTTGGGCGCGCGCCTTGCGATCACGACGCCTTCGCATTTGTCGAGCTTGGTGGGCGCGGCGGCGACCGCGTCGATCCTCCGCGAGGCAAGCCTCGGCCTCGCCAACCTCGATCCGAGTCTTTCCGCGAAAGAACGCCCTAGCCGCGCGCAGTGCGCTTCCGTCATGGCGGTCGCCGCCGCCACCACCTTGGCATTCGGCCTAGCGCCAGCATTTACCCTCGCCGTCGTCTCATTATAGAGACTCGCGCAAGCGCGCGCCGATCTTGCACACATAACGGCGGCGATCACGATCTTTGAAGCCTCTGGCGACATCGAAGAAATTCCGCCCTACGTTGATATTTACCGCTGCTTCAAGCGTGGCGAAGCGATCGCCCTATGCAAGGAAGCGCTCGCCAGCGGGCCGCTGAATACTCGCCAGCTTGCCTTGAGGGTCATGGCCGCAAAGGGACTTGATACCGGCGACAAAGTACTCGCCAAGGCCGTCGCCGGGCGTCTCATTCATGCGCTTCGCCAGCAATGCCGGCGCGGTCTTATTGACGGGGGAGAAAAACATCGGGGGGCGCGGGTTTGGGCGTTGCCCAAGTGATACAAAATTAGTTGACAATTGGTTAAAGTGAGGTAATGATAACTATCAGTCGTTAGCTCAAACGGCTCCCTCCAGGCTATGGTATGGCAAGCCCACCTAGCCGTAAGCGCCTGCCGATCCCCCTCGGCGGGCGCTTTTTTGTGCGGACAGCCGGAGTGCTAAATAGGCGCTCCTGCCTTTGCTCTTGTAAAGTTTTATTCGCGTGCGGCGTGCTTATAATGCAACCTACACGTTAAAAGAGTCTTGTTTTATAATCATTTAGAGAGTTAGAATGAAAAGGGCCTCCCTGAAGGGAGGCCCTTGAAGGCGCGGTGGGTGGGACTCGAACCCACGACCTCCGGTTTACTAGACCGGTGCTCTCTAGGCTTCTTACGGCTCCAGCTGAGCTACCACCGCAAGGGAAATTGGTACCGGGCACCCGACTTGCACGGGTATCCACACGTTCCACGGCGCTGCTCTGCTCGTTGAGCTAGCCCGGCTCATTCCTCTTCTTCAGCCGTTGTCCTGCCCCCGAAAGGGGTAGGGCAACGTGCACCTTAAACGTCATGTTCTGTCGCGCGTGACAGGCCTTGCTCAATTCCTTCCATTTCAATTCCCGCGCCGACATCCGTGACAACATATTGCCCACGAGCGATACGCCGTAGGCGTCCCGTCTTTGCAAGATAGAGCAATGTATTTGATAGCGCTTTCGGATCCGGAGGAGTGCCGCCCCTATCTAAGGCCGCCTGAATTTCTGGGACCGTCCATTCAGGACGCTGGTCACGCCTGAAAAGCGCGATCACATTGCCGAAGACCTCCCCGCCACGATTTTGGACGCCAGAGCGAATTTCTTCGAATTTCCGGGTGCACTCGCCTCGTTCTTGTTCCGGCAATCCCGCGAGAAGGAGCTGGATTGTTTCAGCGAATCGGTTTAAGCGGACGTTAGCCGCATCTCTTTCGGCTCGCGCGCGCACAAATTCGCTTAATAAGTGCATGACGGCACGGCGGCGGCCGGCAAAAGCCGTCGCGGTCGATTCGTGGATTTTTTCTGCCGGATTCACCATAACCTGACATTCTTACTACCGCGTCAGGTTTCGAGTCCAGCGTTTGTTTCTCGGGTTTGCGCCGAGACATGCCGCTGCCAATATCCCGAAAAGTCAACTGAAGGACCGCGCTTCATCGCCAGCCCTGAAACCATGTGAACCTGATCGCCATTCGCCACGCGGCGATGGTCTTCGCGCCATGATGCCTCTTGCGCATAGCGAAGCAAATACGGCCCGGCGATATGGTGATGATGGCCGGCCTCGGCGCGACGCATCCGGCTAAAAAATTCCTCTGCCCAATTCGTGCAAGCGCCGTCAAGGCTATATGCCTCTTCGTGGTTGATGCGCTTCATTTCATAGGTGGCGTGCAACGCATCCCAAGAGCTTCCTTCGTCCGCGTTGATAATCGTTCCCTTGGCGATGCGCGCGCGGATGAATGAAAGGGCTTGCCCCTCGGTACGGAACACGGCCGGAAGCGAGCGGCCATTGCGCTCGCGGATAATCACGACGGCCTTGCGCTTGCCGGTTTGGTTGCGGGCGAGACGGCGATCGCGGCGGTTCTCGACATGGTTTGCCGGCTTGACGTAACCGCCAAAATAGCCCCCGTCGATTTCCGCAACGATGCCCTCGCCTCCAAGCTTGCGGCCTTTCATTTCTTCGGCCATGGCCTCGCGAAGCTTATGGAGTAACACGAAGGCGGCCTTATAGGACAAGCCAAGGTCGCGTGAAATGGCCAAGGCGCTCTTTCCTTTCACCTCGTTGCAGAAGATCGAAATGGCCGCGAGATAGCCGCGCAACGGGAGCTTGTGGAAGGCAAAGATCGTCCCGCTTGTAATCGTGAAATCCGCCCGGCACGCGCGGCAACGAAACCGGAGCAAGCCATTCGGGCGGCGGCACTCATAGGCATTCAAGCCACCGCAATGCGGGCAAACCGGCGCGCCATTTGTCTCAGGCCAGCGAACCTTGCGAAACATCGCCTCGGCTTCCGTATCCGTCATGCGGAAGACCTGAGCGAGGCTCAGCGTCTTGGCAGGGCGGGAAAGGAGAAAATGTTGTGTCACTTGGATACCTAACACATTCGCTAGATAACGAATATGTTAGATTTGACGCCGTGTCAAGAATAATCTAACGTTTCTGCTAGCTATTTTAAACGTTAGGATTTCGCTATGGCGTTCGCAAAAACCGAGAAAGAATGGCAGGCGCGAGCAAGCGCCTTTTTGAAGGCCAAAATGAAGGAAACGGGGGTCACGTATGTCGAACTTGGAAAGCGGCTGAAAAAGCATGGCTTCATAGAAACCGAGGGGTCGATCACTATGAAGCTGAAACGCGGGGCATTTGCCGCCACGTTCTTTCTTGCATGCCTAGCGGCGCTGGAGTTGGAAGGGGTCATGCTGGAGGATATTTAGAACTTTCATTGAACAAGCTCGCAATCTTCAAGCTGTAGCATAGTAGTGCGGACGATATGTATTCGTCCAATTACGGCAATTTTTTTATTTTGTATGATAATCCCCAAACGGTCGTGCCACTCTTCGTTGAAATACATAAACACTAATTCCGTACTATTGCGAAACGCGAAAGTCACAAGCATCTGTTTTCCAAACGGCGAACTGACATCTCCAAATGGGCCACATACCACCATCCATTTGTTAAGGAAGGACTTAGCGAGATTGTCCCCATCCTTCGATGTGCGCCCGTGAAATAAACCCCAAAGATATTCTGGTGTAACATCATCAACGATTATTTTGTCTTGCCATTCCGGCCGCCTGCGCAACCGAGCCGCAATCTCACAAGCCATCCGCGAATCGAACTGCCAACGGTAATCGGGAGACGCGATTGTTCCACTAGGAATTGGAGAGCTTTCTACGAGATTGCTAGTTGGATTTCCGATTAGCTCTCCCTCTGGGGCCGTCTCTTCTGGGCGCGTCTTCCAAAACAGCCAAAGCCCTAGGAATGTTAGCCCAACAGTCGGCCCCCAATGAACAATCTGTTCTAACGTAATTGAATCTATGAAGGGCGCTAGCATGTGCGACCCCCGCTCGTAAAAAAGTGACCTGACGAACTCCCACAATAGGGGCCAGAGCGCAGCCCCAACGAAAGAAAGCACACCAAAAATTCGTTTCCACATGGCGGTGATTTTGCCCGCGCGGGCAAGTTACCGCAACAGCGAAATAGTTTCATTTGGCAATCCGGCTGCTTGGCTGACTTTCCACGGAATCAGATAGGAAAGGGTGCTAGGATCGCTTGTGGCAGCTGCGCCATAATACCGGACTATCCGCGCGGCAAGCTCGACATCAAGCTCGTGATTGAGCACGACGATCGCGCGACGCGGCTCGCAATCGTGGCCTTGGATCTGCCCGCCACCTACGAGATCGTCGTCGCGCCCATGGGCTGGCCAAGGACCAAGCCTCGCGCGCTCAACATCGCATTGCCGCTGGTGCGCGGCGAGCTCCTTGTCATATTCGATGCCGAGGACGCCCCTGCTCCGGGCCAATTGCGCGAGGCGGCGGAACGTTTTTTGCGTGCTCCGCGCGAGCTTGCCTGCCTGCAGGCGCGGCTCGCGATCGACAATATCGAGGATTCCTGGCTGACCCGGCTGTTCGCGATCGAATACGCGGTTTTGTTCGATGTCTTGAACCCAGGCCTCGCTGGGCTTGGCCTGCCGCTGCCTCTCGGCGGCTCGTCCAACCATTTTCGCACCGAGGTTTTGCGCGAGGTCTGCGGCTGGGATGCCTGGAACGTGACCGAGGATGCCGATCTCGGTCTTCGCCTCGCCCGTTTCGGCTATGGCGTCGGGATTTTGCCCTCCAGCACGCAGGAAGAGGCGCCGGCGCTCATCGATGCTTGGCTGAGGCAGCGGCGGCGCTGGTCCAAGGGCTGGATGCAGACCCTCATCACCCTCACCCGCGATCCCCGCCGCCTCGTCGCGGAGCTTGGCGTCGCGCGCGGCCTGGCGCTCGCCTTGACGATGACCGGTTTGGTGATCGCGCCTCCGCTCTGGCCATTTTTTACCGCGCTCCTTGTCCATGATCTTGGCGCCGGCCTGCCGTCGCCCGCCTCCGCCTTTGAACTTATCGAGGTCGTGCTTTGGATGTCGGCGGGGCTTTTCGGAACCGCGTCGATCCTATGGCTCGCGTTGCTCGGCATGAAGCGGCGCAAACTGCTCGGTCTTTGGCCTTTCCTCCCGCTGCTGCCTTTGTATTATCTGCTAACCTCGGCCGCGGCCTGGATGGCGCTCTACGATCTGATACTGCGGCCCTATCATTGGCATAAGACCGAGCATGGCCTCGCCAAAACCTCGCGGCAAAGCATGCTCGCGCTCGCCGCCAGGGCGGCGGCGGTGAGGGCCAACCTCCTGTGAGGGGAAGCGGGATTTTTCTCGCGGTGCGCGGGAATGACTTTCAAGGGATCGCGGGTATTTCACCGATCGTGGCAGAGCCGCGAAGTTGCACGCCATAAGCCGGGGTACAACGCACGCGATACTACTATAACGCGCCCTTTGCCGCGAGGATTTTTTCGCGCAAGGGCTCGGCCATCTCGATTAAGCGGGATTTGTTGGCGGAGCGAAATTCTTCAAGAGCCCCGTCGATGGCCTCGATCGCATCGTCGAGATGACGCGGCTCCCGATCCTTTTCGAACAGGGCGCGGTGAACGACGGCGAGATTGTGCTGGGTGACGGCCCATTGGAGGGGTACGCGCTCGCGGGTCAATTCCCGGGTGGCTTCGCGATGGGCTTCGATGGCTTCTTCGAGCCGCGCCGTGCCGCTCTCGCGCGTGCCGAGGTCCTTAAGCGCGGTGCCGAGATTGTTCTGGGTCGTGGCCCACTCAAGCGGCACGCGATCGCGGGCCAACTCCTGCAAGGCTTCGCGATAGGCTTCGACGGCCCCCTCGAGCCGGGCCGTGCCGCTTTCCCGCTCGCCAAGCGTTTCGAGCGCCGCGCCGAGACTTATTTGGGTCGTCGCCCAATCGAGCGGCACGCGCTCGCGGGTATATTCCTTCAACGCTTCCCGATAGGCTTCGACGGCCTCCTCTAGCCGCGCCGTCCCCTTCTCCCGTTCGCCGAGCACTCTCAGCGTATTGCCGAGATTCGTCTGGGCGGCGGCCCAATCAAGCGGAGCGCGCGCCGGGGTATATTCCTTGACGACGTCGCGAAAGGCGGCAACCGCCTCTTCGAGCCGCGCGGTTCCGCTCTCCCGCTCGCCGAGCCGCGCGAGCGCATTACCGAGATTCATCTGGGTCGCGGCCCAATCGAGCGGCTCGTGCTCGCGGGTATACTCCTTCAAGGCCTCGCGATAAACTTCGACGGCCTCCTCAAGCCGCGCCGTCCCGTTCTCCCGCTCGCCGAGCGTTTCGAGCGCAACGGCAAGATTCGTATGTGCCAAAGCCCATTGGAGCGGGCTCTCCGGGCGCGCAAGGAGGGCGAGGCCGCGGCGATAGGTATCGATGGCTTCGATCAGCGCCTGATTATCCTCGGACTGCGTCCCTTGCTTCAAAAGTTCGTCCGCCCGATCCAACAGCGTCTTGGTTTCCCGTGGCATGACGGGGGCCGCAACGTCTGCGCTCGGGGCTATACCGTCTAGATCGCCTGGCACCTCCCGGTTGAATTTCGCCATTCCCAAGCCGACCAACCAGCGGCCGGCAAGAATCGTCGCGCCGACGATAAAGAACGCGAAGACCCAGCCGACCCACGTCAAGCGAAGGCTTTCGAAAAAATTGTCCATGGCGTTTCTCGTTTATTGATGTGTTCGCATGATCTTATCCAGAAATGTCTGCAATTTCTTGGGTTCATGCTCTAACTCCCCCGCAGCTTTCCTTTGCGCATGTCCGCGCCAAACGCAAGGCGCGGTCGTCAAAACGCCAAGATCTCGCCTGCGCGGGGCACGGCAACTTTTGTCGGATGGCCTTGCATCGCCGCGACGAAGTGGCTTGCGTCCTGATTGAGAAAATCGAAGGTCCCGTAGTGGCAGGGGACAACGGTATCGAATTTGAAGAAACGCTTGACCGCGAGCGCCGCCGTCCGCCCGCTCATGGTGAAACGGTCGCCGATCGGCACAAGGCCGATCTTGGGCGAATGGATCTCCGCGATCAAACCCATGTCGGAGAATACATCGGTATCGCCCATGTGATAAAGGCAAGGCGCGTCCCTTGGCGTGACGACAACGCCGTTCGCACACCCGAGATAGATCGATTGGCCGTTGACGATCGTTCCCGACGAATGCAACGCCTGGGTGAGGCTCACGCTGAACGCGCCGCAATCGATGGTGCCCCCCGTGTTGCCGGGGTTGATATTTTCCGCGCCTTGCGCGTTCAAATACATGCAGATTTCGAAATTCGAAATGATTTGCGCGCCGGTCGTCTTGGCGATCTTGGCGGCATCGCCGATATGATCGTCATGGCCGTGGGTGAGCAAAATGTGGGTCGCTCCTGCCGCCCCCTTTGCAGCGTCGCCGGTGAATTTCGGGTTGCCGCTGAGAAATGGGTCGATCAAAATGACCGCCGCGCCGAGTTCGATGCGGAAAGCCGAGTGGCCGAGCCAAATCAGGTTCATGGCGCCCCTATCCAAAGCGAGCACAAGCGGGACGCGAAGAGCATACCCACCCACTTCTAATTATACACGAAATATAAATTCGCGAAGATATGTATTGAAGGGCGCTTGATGGCGGCGGAAGTTTTGGAACTCGACGGTTTGGCGCTTCGCATCGGCGCCGGGCAGCGGCTCATCGGCGCCGATCTCGGCGCCAAGACCATCGGCCTTGCGCTTTCCGACGTGGAGCGGCGGATCGCAACGCCGCTTATCACGATCCGGCGCACGAAATTTGCCAAGGACGCGGCGTGGCTCGTCTCGCTCATGGATGAATTTGACGCCGCGGCGCTCGTCATCGGCTTGCCGCTCAATATGGATGGATCGGAAGGTCCGAGCGCGCAGGCGGCGCGCGCCTTCGCGCGCAATTTTGGTCCGCTTTCGGCGCGCCCTTGCGTCTTTTGGGATGAACGGCTTTCGACAGCTGCCGTCACCCGGTCGCTGATCGCGCTGGACGTCTCCCGTGCCAAGCGCGCGCGAGCCGTCGATCGAATGGCGGCCGCCTTCATTCTCCAGGGAGCGCTCGACCGGCTGCGCCGGCTCGGCCCGGCCGCGTAAGCAAAACAGCATTGCGGATTCGCGCAATCGCAACGGTCTTCCGAGGCACATGGACCATTCCACCCGCGAACGTGTAGGATGATCAGGAGCCACCTTGACCGCGAAGGCGCCTAGCCGGGCTGCACGGATGCCCGCTAATAAGGTGGCGCCCGGGTAGTAGCAGAAGTGACCACGCGCTGGCGTTTCTGAACGGAATGGAGGCGAAGAATGAAAAGACGTACAAGTGTGACACTCGTGTTGACAACAACTCTTGTCCTCCTCAATACGGCAATTGCGCAGGAGATAATCAAGGACAAGCCGACTGCCAGCCGCGCTAAATGGGCGCCGCTCGGCCAAGCGTATGGGCGGGACTATTCGACATCCGACGTAACCAAGGTCGTCGTAATCGGCAGTGGGACGCCGGCGGCCGACACTCGTCACGGCGGAATCTCCGTCGCAGTTGTCGTCAACGGTCAGCCTTACATTATCGACTGTGGCCCAGGCTTTTGGCGAGACTCGCAAGCGAGCACTCCGGCGTACGGTGGAAAGATCGCTGCCCTCGAACCGAAGAAGCTGACCCTCCTATTTCTCACCCATTTGCACTTCGACCACACCGAAGGCCTGGCGGAATTCATGCTCGCGCCCTGGACCCTTGAACGCGAAGGGGCGCCGCGGGTATATGGACCGCCGGGTACGGAGAACATGGTTAACCACCTCATGCAGGCCTACACGAAAGATATTTACATCCAGATGTTTGGCCTAGAGCGGACCAATGCCACGGGCTGGAAATTTCTAGCAAAAGAAGTGCTGCCCGGTGAGGTCTACAAGGACAATAACGTCCGGATCACCGCCTACCAGAACAAGCACGGCAGTTGGGATTACTCGTATGCTTACCGCGTCGTCACCTACAAACCGGAAGGAACCGTGGACCGGACGATTGTCTTCAGCGGCGACACGGCACTCTTCGATGGTATGGAAGAGGTCTACGCTGGCGCAGACATTCTGTTCCACGAGGCATACAGCTTCGATCCGAAGACCAACCCGTACGACGCCAAGGCACCTGTGACCGTGGACTACATGAACGCATTTCATACTTCGACAGAACAGCTGGCAGGCGTTCTCAAGAAGGTGAATCCCAAGGTGACTGTGCTGTACCATTACGTAACATTCACGCCCGCGAATGCGACCGACCAAGAGCGAGGTGTCAAAGAGATCAAGATGTTCGGTTACAAGGGTGTCGTGATTCAGTCACAGGACGCAGACATCTTCTAGGGTG
>Ga0207108_1134_pt1 | contig 12649 bp, 14 predicted proteins | sample Alteio_BWMinHeat_76_FD_153562 | JGI IMG/M metagenome (GOLD analysis project Ga0207108, IMG submission 153562) | Enriched cells from forest soil in Barre Woods Harvard Forest LTER site, Petersham, Massachusetts, United States -... | ecosystem: Environmental > Terrestrial > Soil > Temperate forest >...
TCCCGCCGAATTGCAGAGTTATATGCCTGCCATTCGTTTCGAGAGAAAACAAGACACAGCAAGAATCGTGCTAAGAGAAGGATGGGTCTCAGATGTGCCTAAGCCCGTCTTAGAGAGCAAATGTCTGGCTGTCTTAGCAAAGGAAAAACCCTATGGTATCCTGGCATTGTATGTATTTGAAGAAAAGACCGGGATTAAGGCCTATTGTAAGGGCAACCTATTTAGGCGCTACTAAGCCTTTTAACGGCTCTAAGAGGGCATTTACTCTTATCGAACTTATGCTTGTCGTCTGCATTCTGGGATTTCTCGCGGCCACGGCCATTCCTGCGTTTACGACTTACCTGCGGCGTAGCAAGACGGCCGAAGCAGTTCAAGGTGTACAAAAGATGGCCATTGGCGAAATGGATTATTACGGAAAGAATCAAGCCTTTCTGCCGGCAGGTCCCACGAACATACCTCCAGCAAGCTTTCGCCGAACCGGTGATTTTACAACCGACCCCAACTGGAACAAGATCAGTTTCCTCTACGCCGATCAAATTTATTATGGGTATCAAGCGAATGTGGTCGGGACCAACGAGGTCGATTGCGATGCCGTTGGCGATCTCAACGGCGATGGAATTACGAGCCTTTTCCAACGTATCGTAACTGTCGATGCGCGCGGAAACCTCACCGTTGGAGGCCTCTTCGTTCTAGATGAACTCGATTAAACTCGCGCATTTACTTCTTCTGATATCGAAGAATGTTTCTGATTTTCTAACAGTCGCTGAAGAGCAGCATTTTCCCGTCTCAATCGCGAAGCTTCCATCGATTTTGCGATTATCCCTGAGAATCCAAAAAAAGCTGTCATAAACGCTCCTAATAAAAACGTAATGGCGAGCAGAATGCCTTTCGAAAGTTCCTTAGTTCGCCAAATCATGAATTGCAAGCGCGTGGGTTCTGAATTTTCATTAAAAAAACGTGCCAGAAAATAGGCTACGGCAAGAAGTCCCAAAATAAGAATCATTGTGCGTACCGGACGTTTCATAGTCTGCTCATTTCCAAGCTTCCAAAAGTTTGCGATAGGTCGTTTGAAGATGCTCCGAGATCACTTTGACCTCTGAAAGTAAGGGCATAAAATTGTAGTCACCGACCCAGCGAGGAACGATATGTTGGTGAACATGGCGCTCAATACCAGCCCCTGCCGCCTTCCCGAGATTGACGCCAAGATTGAATCCTTCAGCATGCAGGATGTCGGATAAAACCTGCACTGCCTTTTGAGTAAATTCGCCCAATTCCAGCACCTCTTCCTTTGTCAAATTCGGCCAATCTTTTTCATGCCGATAAGGAACTACCAATAAATGTCCGTTCGAATAGGGAAATTTATTCATGACGACATAGGAATGTTTTCCGCGATGCAGGATCTGAGCCTTTTGGTCGTCTCCTCCTTTGATCATTTCGCAGAAGACGCAGTGAAGGTCAGGCTTTTTTTCAATGAATTCCATTCTCCACGGAGCAAACAATGTATTCATTTTGATCTGGGGTCCCAGCGATATTGCAAAATAGCATTTTCGCGCTTCATGATCATTTCGGTTACTGGAGAGATCGCACCTTGGACGAGACGCTCAAGGAATGGTTTTGGTTTGCGTGACAAATAAGCTAGTTTTGGCTCGCCAGAGATCTTGCCTTTCGTTTTCGCCAGTTCCACGGCGTCTGGAAACGTTCCCAGCTCATCGACGAGCTTCAGTTGAAGAGCCTGAGTTCCATCCACGACGCGGCCATCAGAAAGCAACTGAACCGCCTCTTTGTTCAATTTTCTTTCTTTCTTCACTGTTTCACGAAAGGTTTGAAAGGTATTGCTCACGAGTTCCTGAAAAAGCTTTTTTGCCCGAGGGTCGATTGGATGGGTAGGGTTGCCGGCGTCCTTGAGCTCGCCTGATCGAATCGTGACGGGATCCACATAAATCTTCTCAAGCAATCTCGAGAAATTTGTTATCTCCATCAAAACGCCCATTGAGCCAGTAAGCGTTCCGGGCAGCGCCATAACGATGTCTCCTCCCATCGAAACATAGAGCCCACCACTTGCAGCGAGGTCTCCCATCGAGACGATCACAGGGCGAATTTTTCTGAGTTTTTTCAATTCCAAATAGATCTCTTGCGAGGCGCCCACCGCTCCACCTGGGGAGTTAATCCGGACAACCAGAGACTTGAGCTGCGAATTTTTTTTGAACTCATGAATTTGATCTAAAACCGGCAGACTATCCAGGATGACCCCCTCAATTTCGATGACGCCGATATTGGCAGAATCAATATCGTCATCGGAATTTGAGCGAGAAAGCCTATACAGACTGTTCGCAATGGAAAATAATGACAGTATTAGTAAAACGTAAAAGACAGCTTTAAAAAATCCACGCACTCCAAAAAAATATCAAAAACAAAAAGACCTGTCTTCCAAACGTTTTAGGAATCAATGCTTGTTTGTGCGCAAAATGCCGGTCAATTGCTCTTTTTGAAGGCCTCGCCCAACGAGGACGAAAGCGAATCTCCGCCATCCATATATTTACGCATCTCTTGGTTGGCTTCTCGCCGCTTGAGGGCCTTGATTGAGAGAGAAAGCTTTCGTTCACGCATATCAATATGATTGACCTCAGCCTCGACTTCTTGGCCTTCGCTCAATACGGAAGCCACATTCTCAATTTTCTCATCGGCGATTTCAGAAATATGGATCAGAGCTTCTAAATCAGGAGCAACCTCAACGAAAGCACCGAAATCAGTAATCCGAACGATCTTGCCCTTCACTTTAGTTCCAGGAGGAAACCGCTTGTCAGCTTTTTCCCAAGGATCTGGGCCAAGTTGCTTGATACCCAGGGAGAACTTTTCATGGTCGACATCAATATGAAGAACCTTTGCTTCGAGCTCCTGGCCACGAGTATAGAGCTCAGCCGGATTTTTCACTTTGCCCGACCAACTCAAATCCGAGATATGGATAAGGCCATCAATTCCATCTTCAACGGTCACAAAAATTCCAAAATCGGTAAGATTGGAAATAACACCCTTTACCGTAGAACCTATGGGATATTTGTAGATCAAAGCCTCCCATGGATTGGCTTCGAGTTGCTTGATTCCCAATGAAATTTTCTTGTTTTCAACGTCAACTTCCAGAACCTTCGCCTGAATTTCTTGTCCCACTGAAAGCATCTTATTGGGGTTTTTGACTTTCTTGTTCCAGCTCATTTCAGAAACGTGAACTAGGCCTTCAACGCCTTCTTCAAGAGAAACAAAAGCGCCGTAGTTCGTCAGACTCACGACTTTACCCTTCACAACACTTCCAGAAGGATATTTGCTTTGAACACTCGTCCAAGGATCTTCAGACATTTGCTTTAAGCCGAGGCTGACGCGCTGTTTTTCACGATCGTAACGCAGAACCTTGACTTTAATCGGATCGCCCACTCGGAAAAGCTTTTGAGGGTTTTCGGCTCGACCCCATGAAATATCGGTCACGTGCAGTAGGCCATCGATCCCACCGAGGTCGATAAAAACTCCATAATCCGTGACGTTCTTGATAATTCCGTCAACCACCTGACCTTCTTCCAAGGTACTGAGGATTTCGCTCTTTCTAGAATCGCGCTCTTGTTCCAAGACTGCCCGCCGAGAAAGTACGATATTCCCGCGGCGCTTATTGAATTTTACAATTTTGCATTTAACCGTCTGATGGGCGAACGAGTCCAAATCTTTGACGGGAAGCAATCCAACTTGAGATCCAGGAAGAAAGGCTTTGACTCCGATATCCACAACGAGTCCACCGCGAACTTTATCAATCACTGTTCCTTCGATGATGGCGCCTTTTTCATAAACGTCGGCGATTTCATCCCAAATCTTGAGACGATCTGCCTTGTCTTTGGAGAGAACTAAATTTCCGTGTTCATCCTCTAAGGCTTCGATATAGACAAGCAGCTCATCGCCGGCCTGAACTTGATGTTTGCCCTGCGTATCCCGACCAAATTGGTCAATATCCACGACACCTTCCGATTTGAAGCCAATGTCCACGACGACATGGTCATCGGCAACACTCAGAACCCTGCCGGGAACTACTTCACCTTCTTTAAATTTTTTCTCTTTGTCGTAGGCCGCCTTCAAAAGTTGTTCAAAGCTGGAATCATCATCGCGGACCACTGAGGGTTCAAACGAATTGGAATTATCGGAATATTTCAAAGCCATATACAATTTAGAAAAATTCTCCTTTCAACGCGGCCATAACCCCTCACGCGGGTACGCCGGCCAACCTCACCTACAATATCAAGATCGCTCTTATACCTGGCAGGTCCTTTAATAGGTACCTTAGGCCTTAAACCGAAGTCAAAAGAATCCCTAGAGAATTCTTGGAGTTCACCCATGATCGACGGGCGCTGCAAAGATTGTTTTAACCCTTGCTGTTCGGTCAAAAAATAAATTCGCCATCTTCTTCGATACGAGCGTTCATTCTTAAGTTCAAACACTCCTTCAATTAAGTGCAATAAACGTGCCAGCAAGAGAGGCGAACCGCGCCCTCTGATCCAGTTTTTTCCGCATTCTTTGCGCGATGAACACGCAATAGTGGGTAATGTTTGCCCAATGGTCTAGACGACCCTTCTAATGGAGTTTCATATGACTCAGAAGGTAGATCGATTCAGTGGCTAAACAAAGAAACGTAAGACTCATCCCCAAAGTTCTTCCGAAGCTCTTGGACACACTCTTCGTCAAAGCCAGGGCGTGAGAAATTCTTCCGACCGTGAAGGTGATGCCCAGGCCATGGATCAAAAAAAGAGGAGCGGAATTTAATTCAATCGCATAAAGAAAGATCAAAAAAATAGGCGCATACTCGTTGTGATTTCCGAAAACTCGAGCGGCTCTGGTAAGCCCAGGATGATCTCCAAATCCAACGCCAATTCGGTTTTTTCGTCGAAGGCGAATGACTCGTATCGATAAAAAAATCATCAGAAGACCGTGAAGCCCCATATAAAAAAATGCTGTCATGATATTCCCTTTGCTGTGTGAGTCCGAACTTTTTCAACAATGAAGCTCACCACCTGTGAGAATTCCATTCCCGTCGTGTCCAATAATATCGCGTCGGCTGCGGGCTTGAGCGGACTCGCCGAACGCTGTTCATCTTGCCTGTCTCGTTCGATCATTTCTTTCAGCACGGCATCGTAACTTTGAGTTTCTGGACCGAGTTTCTCCAGAAGCTCCTGATAACGCCTCTTGGCACGTTCTTCCACAGAGGCCGTCATAAAAAACTTGATGGGAGCCTTCGGAAATATCACCGTTCCAGCATCGCGTCCTTCAATGACTCCGCCATCTTTTCTGCCAATTTCTCTCTGTTGAGAAACGAGAATTTCTCTCATTTTAGGAAGTTTCGCGATTTTGCTCGCCGCAAGCGAAACTTCGGGCGCCCGAATTTCTTTTCCGAGCCGTCGAAATCTCTGGCCGTTTTCTGAAACCTCGGCCACGGCTTGGTCGCCTTCAAAGCTGAATCGAAATCTCAAGGACTCAGCAGCCAGGCAAACTTCTGCTTCGTTTTCCAGAGACAACTTTCGATTCAAGCACGTGAGCGCGACCGTTCTGTACATCGCACCCGTGTCCAAACAGGGAATGCCGAAATGCTTCGCGATCTGTAAAGAGGCCGTACTTTTGCCGCTGCCAGAAGGCCCGTCGAGAGTGATGATGAGTCCACGTTTCGAGTTCTCGTTCATGGATGAGCTGTCTTCGAATCTGCGGGAAGAGTGAGGTAGGGCCCTAGCTTACGGTATCGGTCGTAACGAGAAGTTAGCAGGTCTTCTATCGGTATCCTCCGTAATTCTTGGAGTTGCTGCGCAAGACTCAATTTCAACTGAAGTGCCGCACTCATCGGGTCCCGATGAGCACCTCCGAGGGGTTCTGAAATAATATGGTCCGCCACTTTCGCTTTGACAATTTCAGCGGCCGTGAGCTGGAGCGCTTCAGCAGCTCGAGCCGTGAACGTGGGATCCTTCCAAGTGATCGCGGCGCAACCTTCCGGCGAAATCACACTATATATAGAGAACTGCATCATCAAAATTCGATCTGCTACCGCAATGGCAAGCGCGCCGCCACTTCCGCCTTCTCCAAGCACAACGCCCACGATGGGGGTACGCAGGTCTGTCATCGTCAAAATATTTTGAGCAATGGCTTCGGCTTGCCCGCGCTCCTCGGCCTCGATTCCCGGGTAAGCTCCCGGAGTATCAATAAATGTTATGAGAGGAAGCTTCCAACGCTCCGCGAGTTCCATGAAGCGAAGCGCCTTTCGATAACCTTCAGGCTTGGGCATTCCAAAATTCCGCGAAAGATTTTCTTGGGTGCTGCGACCTTTTTGATGGGCGATGACCATCACAGTTTCACCGTCGAAATCTGCAAGGCCGCCCACAATCGAGGCATCTTCCATATAGCTACGATCTCCATGCAGCTCCACAAAATCGCCGAAAATAAACGAAATATAATCGTAGGCAGTCGGTCTATCGGGGTGCCGCGCCAGTTGCACGATCTGATAAGGGGTGAGCGAACTAAAAATATTCTTCAGCAGATCTTCGGATTTCTTTTCTAGAGCCTTAATTTCGTTTGAGACATCGACTTGCCCTTGCAGCGGAATCTGTTTGAGCTGGGCAATCTGAGCATCGAGTTCCGACAGAGGTTTTTCGAATTCCAAATAACGCCTTCGTTTGGGAATGGAGAGGCCTAGGTTCGCTTCCATGATGAATTCCTTTGGTTTTAATAGAACATGATGCAAAGGGCAATCTGAGAGGTCGACGAGTTCTCGAGGTCTTATACCATTAAAAAGCTTCGGATTTCTTCGAGATAGCGTTCATGAGAGTGGGTCCACCGCACATTCTCCGCTGGACCACAAAATTTGCGAAGCCAGGTCCACTGACGTTTGGCGAGTCTGCGAGTGTCTCGTTTCCAGGACGAAACTGCTTCATCGAGGCCTCGCTCACCAGAAAGAAATTGGAGGAGATGTTTTAAACCGATCGCCCTTAAAAGCGGACTGCTCTTTGCAACTTTTCCGCCTGCGATCATCTCGAGAACTTTTTTTGCCTCGTCGATGGCTCCCGCTGAAATCATCGCATCGACACGATCGTTGAGTTCCTCATAGAGTTGATCGCGATTTTTTTCTAAGACCACCATTCGGTACCTAGCACGTGGCTCCTTTTGGAATGGGGTTCCCTTACGACGGTCTTCATCGAAACCATAGAGAGCTGCCCCGAGTTAAAGTCCCGTTCCTACCCAGATCCCGGGAGTTTCAAAAAGTTCCTGGGCCAAACGAGCGAAAGTTCCGGAGCTCAGCGGCTCAGCAATCGATCGATCGCCCAAAAAGTGAAATTCTTGCAATGGATTGCTTTTTTTCTTATGGGGCTGGTTCGAAATAATCGGAATCTCTTTATAAAACTGGAAAGGATCAGTGTTGATCAGAACTTTTGAGAGCTCAAGCGCAAGCTGTGTTTTTCCTACACCTGTGGGTCCTGTAAGCACGCGAAGCATGAAGGAGGTAACTTAGTTCCTTCCCAGACCGATTTCAAGTGCCAGTCAAGCCAAGCAGTCAAAGCAATCGGTGAAACATTTTCTCCAAATCCTTTAAGGCGAATTGCACAAAAGTGGGTCGACCATGGGGACAATGTCCGAGTGCATCCTCAGCCTGAAAATCTTTAAGCAATCTCTCAATTTCTGCTTTATTCAGAACATCATGCGCTCGAACGGCCCCGTGACAGGCCATCGTCGCAATCATTTCCTTGGCCATGGTTTCGAGTGGAAGTTCAATAGATTCCGAAAGCTTTTGCAAGATCTCCGAATGGCCTCGGCGGACAAAAGCAGGTGCTGCAAGCATTTGCATTTTTCCATCATTCCAAATTCGGATTTCAAAGCCGAGTCGATCTAAGACTTCTTCGGACTCAAGCAACAAATGCGATCCTTCAAATGAAAATGGAATCGGAAAAAGGAGCCGCTGCGAATCGATCTTTTTCCCTGAAGAGAACTCGCGCAGGCACCGTTCATAAAGAATGCGCTCATGAAGTGCATGTTGATCAAATATAACCAAGCCCTCGGTGCCTTTTCGAACAATCAGATAGGTATTGTCGATTGAACCGAGATATTCAAACACTGAAGGTTGAGAATCAAAAAGTGCCACTGTCGATGTCTTTGCGGAAGTTTCAGTGAAGGAAAGATCACTTGCGCGCCGTTCCGGTACCAAAGACAAAAATCGTTCTGGAATTCGCCTTTCCAATTCAGCCGAAGCTGCACTGGGAATTTCGACGGAAGGATTTGCATTGCCTCGATGTTCCTTCTCCAGAATTCGTCGAAGCCCGCGAACGACGAGTGAGAAAAGCGGATCCGCTTGAAGAAATCTAGCTTCGAGTTTCATAGGATGCACATTGACATCAAACTGATGGGGTGGCCCTTCGATGAAGACCAAGGCGGAAATCAATCGCGGTTGATCGGTAAAACTTTCGAAGCCTCGCTTCACGGCAAACTCCAATTTGGAGTCGCGAATGGGGCGTTTATTCAAGAAGATGTGTATCCCGGAGCGAGCTTCTCCAAAATAGCGGGGACGACATGAAAAAATTTGCACTTTCCAAAGGCCGTCTGACTCCTCCACGTCGAACCATTGGGAATCGTTCTCAACAGCATCGAAAAACCAAAGGACTCGTTCTCGTTCCGTCTGCACTGGCAAAATTTTGGGTGAGCCATCTTGAGCCGCATGGATGGTCCAAGCGATTTCCGGATGCGCCGCGGCATATTTTCGCCAGATCGTCTGCAGATGTCGCGACTCAGCCGCGACTGATTTCATAAACTTCAATCGTGCCGGATGTTTTTCAAAAAGGTTCCTCACGACGACCTGAGTGCCTGAGCGTTTATCCGCAGGGACAACCTCGTGAACCTCGCCAAAAGAAACACGGGCTTTCCACCCAATGTCGCTGCCCTGAGGCGAAGTCCAAATTTCTACATCTGCAACACTTGAAATCGAGCTCAGAGCTTCGCCCCGAAATCCATAAGTGGAAAGGCGCTGCAGATCGTCGATATTTCGAAGTTTGCTCGTGGCATGCGCCTCAAAGGCCAACGGCAGCTCATCGCGATTTATTCCAATTCCATCATCTTCAACGGCGATTCTAGACAGACCCCCATCTTCGATGAGAATCGAGATCCTCGACGCAGCAGCATCAAGCGCGTTTTCGATGAGTTCCTTTAACGCAGAGCCAGGCCTTTCTACTACCTCTCCCGCGGCAATTTGGTGAACAATATGAGGTGACAGACGTTCAATCATGGTAGAGTTTTTTTATTTACCCGACACCAGTTTCGAGCGCAATTTGAACCTGGCCTCGCGGGAGTTTGGCAGACCGAGCGAATAAGGTCGAAAGGATAAAGATGTCGGAGACCAGAGAATCTCAAAATCAGCCCGTTCCCCCCAAAAAGGATCGGATTGTCGTCATTGGCATAAATACCATCCTGGGGGAGCTGATGATTGGACATTTAGAAGAGAGCTCCAAGATTGATGAGTTTTGGGCCATTGATCTACACGCCCCGAAACGTCGCAAATTCCAGAAAATGCATTTTCTCAAAATGGATCTAATCGAGCCGGCCGCCGATGCTAAACTTGCCGAGAAACTCAAAGAGATCGGTGCCACGATCGTGGTGCATTCGGCGCTAAAAAACAATCCGACTTTGAATTGGGTTTATGCTCATGAGCTTGAGGTGATTGGAACTTTGAATATCGTCAGTGCTTGCAAGGCGGCGAATGTACGAAAAGTCGTCTTTTGTAGTACGACAGCCGTTTACGGCGCCTCGCCTAAAAACCCGAATTATATTTCAGAAGCCCACCCGCTCGATCGGCATCCGCATGCACATTTTGTCCGCGATAAGGTTGAGGCGGAAAAGCAGGTGGCCACCCTTCATGAGGATGCTCCTCAGATTCTGCTCACCATCCTTCGTTTCTGTTTAATCGTCGGCCCGCAGAGTAAGAATTATTTTACGGAACTTTTTCGGCGGCGAGTGGTGCCAACCCTTTTGGGCTACGACCCTCTCATGCAGTTCATTCATGAGAGCGATGCCGAAGCCGCTCTTGAAAAGGCGGTCTTCGAAGATTATCGCGGCACCTTTAATATTGTGGGCAAGGGCGTCATTCCGCTGAGCTATGCGCTTCGTGAAGCAAGCAAGTGGGGATTTCCGGTGGCCCCATTCATCGCCTATCCACTGATGCAAATCCTTTGGAATCTCCAGCTCGCAGCAGTGCCCGGAAAGCTGTTGGATTATTTTCGATTCCTTTGGGTGGCCGATGGCGAAAAGGCCAAAGAGGTGATGAATTTTGTTCCAAAACTTACATCCAAAGACGCTTTCGTCGAGTTTGCTAAGGTCAATCGTTTGCAGGAGTATCAATGGGCACAGTGAAAACAACGAAGACAACCAATGGTCACGGGCCTCATTTAGTAACTCCAAAAAAAGCGGCCCTTGGTTCCGATCCGTTTAGCCGCGCGACTCGCCCGACTCAATCCGGAGATCAAAAAGAGCGGCACCCCAAAGCGGCTTCTTCTATAAATGAAGCTTCTTCCTCTTCTCCCACTCCCAAACGGCTCCTGGATCAGCTCGCGGCAGAGCTGGATAGTTTTTATTCAGATCCCTCCGCTTATGATCGGAAGAAATTAGAAAGTCTGACGAAAGAATTCCTGAACGAGATGAAAAAAGTTGTGCATAAACTCGGAAGCCTCGACGATCACCCCAAATCAATTTGGAAGTTTATTCAAAAGGCGCGAAGTCTTCTCCAAAGCAACGAGGTCGATGAATACGGTTGCGATCGTTCGTTTGAAATGGCGATCAAACCTTTTTTTGATTTTCTCTTTCAAAAGTATTGGCGAGTTTCAGTGCAGGGTGTAGAAAATGTGCCCGCTAACGGTCGCACTTTGCTTGTGTCTAACCATTCGGGGGTGCTTCCCTACGACGCTGCCATGATCAAAGTCGCCATTTACAACGAACATCCCCGCAGAAGAGAAGTGCGATTTTTGGTGGATGACTTTGTTTTTCATTTTCCTTTTCTAGGCATCTTTATGAATCGGATCGGTGGGGTTCGGGCGTGCCCTGAGAATGCGGAACGCCTTCTAAATCAGGATGAACTGGTCTCTGTTTTTCCCGAAGGCATTAAAGGAATTTCAAAACCCTTTTCGGAGCGCTACCGATTGCAACGGTTCGGTCGCGGTGGTGTAGTTCGTCTGGCGCTAAAAACTAAGTCGCCGATCACTCCTGTCGCCGTGGTCGGTGCAGAAGAAATTCACCCGCTCATCTACAAGAGCTCGATTTTGGCAAGACCTCTCGGTTTACCTTTCATTCCGGTGACGCCGTTTTTTCCGTGGCTCGGGCCGCTGGGGATGATTCCACTTCCGACCAAATGGACAGTGGTTTTCGGAAAACCTATCCCTTTCGATCAGTACTCCTCCAAAGACATTAACGACGGGATCTTGATCAACCGAGAAACCGAAAGATTGCGAGAGATGATCCAGGAGATGGTATTTGGGATCTTGAAGAACCGTCGATCGGTTTTTTTCGGCTAGAGTCGCACTTCTCTGAGGAAAAAGGGAACCTCTAAGGTAGAACGATCGCGGCAAAAGGAGAGGTCCACAAATTAAATAGGGCGGTCGCCATAAGCCCGCCCAAGCAAAAGCAAAAGCCAAGTAGCAAAAGCATCGAAAACATTCCTAGACTGTACGCAATACTTATCTCAATGGAGCGCTTCCAGGCGCCAGACCTCCGCAGAAGCCATTCCAAAGGTGTAAGCCATTTCACAAAGCTCGAGGGATTCCCAAAGGCAGCAACAGCGATTCCCGCAGCTACGCCTGCAGAAGCAACAACGCAAAATAATGTGATGAAGGCCGCAGCGTAGGGCATCCATATACATTGTAAACTTGTCGAGACTTCGGGAATAGAAAGTTCGACAAGTTTACATAATCATTTAAAGCTCGATTACTGAGCTATTCAGCTGGCGGTGTTGCCGGCGTATCAGGTTGTGGAGGTGGATCCCCAGCAGGCGGTTCCTGAGCTGGAGGATTGGAATTGTCGATGGCATAGCTATACGCAGCGCCCGACGCTAAGACCATGAATGCTGAAAGTAAGAAAATGATTCGAACCATAAATAGCTCCTTTATTAGATTCTATCTCGGGACAGGCCATCTTTTACAGAAATTCTTACTGATCCGCTTTTGTGATCTTCCAAGTGCTGATGGGAATGATCACGGGATAAGCTTGTAGTCGATTTGAAATCACAAACGCCGGTGGCATAATCGATTGTTTCAAGCGCGTATCATAACCATATTGTCGGGTATATCCGGTCCCCGTACTCAGATTTCCAATGGTCTGTGAACGATATTCCGAAATTCCTCCGAACAATTTGATCGCCCCTCTGTTGGTCACAGTATTCCAGCCCACCACACCAAATCCGCATCCAGGATAACTTGAAGATCCGCAGCCGACATCTGTGGTGCTATTGTAGTAGGCTGCACTTCCCGCGTAGATCGAAGCGTCCAAATTGATATTTGCAGGAGCACTGCCGTGGATGAGAACGCTCTTGGAAGTAGAAACAATACCTAAAACAGTTTTGGAAGCAGAATCAATCTGCCCGGCAATATATCGCGACGTCGGATCATATCCT
>Ga0207108_1135_pt1 | contig 12618 bp, 10 predicted proteins | sample Alteio_BWMinHeat_76_FD_153562 | JGI IMG/M metagenome (GOLD analysis project Ga0207108, IMG submission 153562) | Enriched cells from forest soil in Barre Woods Harvard Forest LTER site, Petersham, Massachusetts, United States -... | ecosystem: Environmental > Terrestrial > Soil > Temperate forest >...
CCAATCGCTCGCCGAGGCGCTGCACACCTATATTGCCGCGGCCGGCATCGGCGAGGACCGCAAGGGCTGGCTGTTCCGCACCAGCCGCGGACACGACGCCACCGTGCTCTCCGAACAGCCGATGAATCAATCGGATGCCTGGCGCATGATCCGAAGGCGCGCGGTCGCCGCCGGCATCTTTGCCCCGATCGGCAATCACACGTTCCGCGCGACCAGCATCACCGCTTATCTTGCCAATGGCGGCGCGCTCGAACACGCGCAGGAGATGGCGGCGCACGAGAGCCCGCGCACCACAAAACTCTATGACCGAACAAAGGAGCGGCTCACGCAGGATGAGGTTGAGCGTATACGACTTTGAGAATGCCCAATATGGGAGATGTGACAGATATGATTCTCCTGGCTGTATGGCGGCTTTCGCAAAACGGATGGGCCTCTTGCTTAATTCGACCGTCGGACGCGGATGATGATTAATCGGGACAAAATGCCTATTCGCATATTGCTAGACGGCCGAGCGTTTGAATTTTCGAACGCCGAACTGTCTGGTGAAGACTTAAAAACTGAGGCTGGTTTGCGTGTGACGACTGGACCTTGTTCCAGATCGCAAGAGTCGGGCTTGATTCAAGTCGGGACGAAAGAACGCTTATGGCGGCCGCTATGGGAGAAGGCAATCGTCGATGCGGAACAACTACGAAAACAAAGCGCATGTCGCTGTTGCAGCGAAAGGCAATTGAAGCCGATATAAAGCGCTGCAGATTAGCAATTCGGGGCCGCTAGGATTGCCGGGAGTTGTCTGCGGAGACCATTCGAAAGCCCTTCAACCTCGCCACAAGCGTCCATCCGTGGGGACCGCCGCTCGCAATAGCCTGAATCACGATAAGACAATGCTCGCGACTTCTTGCGGATTCTCGACGGCCGAGAAATGACCTGTGTTCCGAAGCGTGAACAGGCGGGCATTTCTCAGCGCGGACCTTGTGCGCTCTCGCTCTGAGATGCGTGACCAGTCCTTATCGCCATAGATCAGCGTTACAGGCGCTTGCACCCTGGAATAACGCTCGCGCGCTTTGTCCCAGGAGCGCCATGCGGCCAGGACCTTCCGCTCAACGTAATGATAGTTTGGCCGGCGACCAGTCTTGTCGAATTCATCAAGAAGGTCGGCGGGCAATTTGCGTGGGTCGGCGTACCCGCCGCCCATTATCTTCCCAAGAATCCAGCGGTTTGCGAGCGCGGCGCCGATGGCCCCAAAGACAGGGATTTGCAAGCTGCCGATGATCAGGTTCGCAAACCAGTTGCCGCGGCGGATGCCATCGCCGTATCGCGTCTCATAGTCGTAGGTATTGAGTGCGTAGACCGCACGAATACGGTCGGGGACATCAGCAGCGGCCGTCAGCGCAAGCACGGCACCGATGGATTCGCCCACAATGGTCACATCACGCAGATCCAGGGCTTCTAGAAAGCCGACGATGCCTTTGCGCATATGGGGCTCATCGTACTGCGCTGTCCTGTCGATAGGTGAGTGACCATGGCCCGGCAGATCCACGGCGTAAACGGTGAACTTCTCTGCGAGAAGCGGAGCCAGCGCTCGGAAATAATCGAGTTGGGTACGGATTGTGTGGAGGAGGACCAGAGGTGGGCCATTGCCCGACTTCTGATAGCGGAGGCTGAGCTTGTCAGAGATCCTCAGAAGCGTCGGCTCAACCGAGACGCTCTTGCCGTTCTCTTTTAAGTCGACCATGTGGTGGTTTCCTACGATTAGTTGACGTCCGGCTGGTATCAGCGATTAGCCCAAGTGGATACGTCCGGCACCGAGACCTTCGTTCAAACGGAAGTGACGGCCACCGGACGTGAGTGCGTTGATTGAGGAACTGGCCGCAACACGACTGCTCCTTCCCATTTCACTTCGGGTCTGCGTACTCGGAACCAGGCTGCATAGAGAGCCGGAAGGAAGAGAAGCGTCAGAATCGTTGCCACCAAGAGTCCGCCCATCATCGTGATGGCCATCGGTCCCCAGAACACCGAACGCGACAGCGGGATCATGGCCAGGATGGCGGCCATCGCCGTGAGCACCAGCGGCCGCGAGCGCCGCACGGTCGATTTGATGATCGCATCCCATCGCGAGAGACCGGTCGCCACGTCCGCATCGATCTGATCGACGAGAATGACGGTGTTGCGCATGATCATGCCGGCGAGCGCGATGAGCCCGAGGAGCGCATTGAAGCCAAACGGAGCATCGAACGCAAGCAGCGAGAAACTCGCACCGATGAGGCCCAGCGGCGCGGTCGATAACACCAGGAACAGCGTCGAGAACCTGTGCAGCTGTACCATCAGGATGGTCAGCATGGCCAGGAACATGAGCGGGAAGATCTTGAACAGTGCGGCGTTGGCCTTGGCGCTCTCTTCCACCGCGCCGCCGACCTCGATGCGCATACCGGGCGGCAGTGTGGCTGCGATCTCGTCGATCGCGGGTTTGATCTGTGCCGTCACGTCCGGCGCCTGAACAGTGGGCGCGATGTCCGAGCGCACAGTCAGCACCACATCCCGATTGCGCCGCCACAGGATGGGCTCTTCGAACTCATAATGAACCCGTGCGACCTGCGAGATGGGAACGGCCGCGCCCGAGCGCGTCGGGATGGTGAGATCCTCGAACGAGCCGAGCCGGAGCCGCTCCTCCGGGATGGCACGCGCCACCACCGGCACGAGCTCGATGCCTTCCTTGTATTCCGTGACCGTATATCCGGAGAGCAGCGTTCCGAGCGTCTGCGCTATGTCCTGAGGCGCGAGGCCGAGCGAGCGAGCACGGTCCTGGTCCACCTCGAGCCGGATCGACTTCTTCTGCTCGTTCCAGTCGAACTGCACGTCGCGCGTGTTCGGGTTGGCACGCATTGCGGTCCGCACCTTGTCGGCGACGGCGCGCACGCTCTCGACGTCAGGACCGATCACACGGAACTGCACCGGGAATCCGACCGGCGGTCCGAAGTTCAGCCGGTCGATGCGCAGGCGCGCCTCGGGGATCACGTTCTGGGCGACGAGCCCTTCGAGCCGCGCCTTGAGCCGCTCACGCGCCTCGGCGCCCTTGGTCATCATGACGATGAGCGCGAAGCTCTCGTTCGGCAATACGGGGTTCAGGGCCAGGAAGAATCGCGGCGAGCCTGCGCCGATATAGGTCGTGTAGTACTCGAGGTCGGGGCCATCCTTGATGAGCGCCTCCGCCTTCTTTGCGGCGGCTTCCGTGACGCCGATGGACGTTCCCTCCGGCATGCGGATCTCGATGAAGAGTTCCGGCCGTGATGAGATCGGAAAGAACTGCTGCTGCACCTGCGCGAAGGCGGCGACGCCGGCGCCGAAGGCAGCGAGCGTCAGCGCGATGACCACCCAGCGGAAGCGCACGGCCCAGCCGACGGCCCGGCGAAGAATGTGATAGAGACGCGTGTCATAAATGTCGTGCCCGGCATGTCCACCGCGGTTCTTGGCGAAGTTGGGCAACAGCTTGACGCCGATGTAGGGCGTGAAGAACACGGCCACGATCCACGACACGACGAGCGCAAGCCCGACGATCCAGAAGATGTTGCCCGCGTACTCGCCTGCGGTTGAGCGCGCGATGCCGACCGGCAGAAAGCCGGACGCCGTCACTAACGTTCCCGTCAGCATGGGAAACGCGGTCGAGTCCCAGGCGAAAGCCGCGGCCCGCATGCGGTTCCAACCCTGCTCCATTTTCACGACCATCATCTCGACGGCAATGATCGCATCGTCGACGAGCAGGCCGAGCGCGATAATGAGGGAGCCGAGCGTGATGCGGTCGAGATTGAGCCCGGCCACGTTCATGACGACAAACACGACCGCGAGCACGAGCGGCACCGACGTCGCGACGACGAGGCCGGAGCGCCATCCAAGGGATATGAAGCTGACGACGAGCACGATGGCGAGCGCCTCGACGAACGAGCGCAGGAACTCGCCCACCGACTCCTCGACGACGCGCGGCTGGTCTGTGATCTGGTCGATCTCGACGCCGATCGGAACCTGAGCTTTGGCATCCGCAATCGCATCCTTGAGCCGCTTGCCGAGCTCCAGAACGTTGGCGCCTTTGGTCATGGCGACGACGACACCGACGGCTTCGCTGCCGTTATGGCGCACGATGCTGCTCGGCGGGTCCTCGTATCCGCGTTTGACGGTGGCGATATCGCCGAGCCGGAAGGTCACGCCGCCCGCCTCGATGGGAACCTCCGCGATAGCCGCCGCGCCCTTAAACGCACCGGCGACGCGCACGTTGATTCGGTCGGCATTGGTCTCGATGCTGCCCGCGGGCGTGACCGCATTCTGGCGCGCCACGCTGTCGAAGATGGCTTGGGGAGTGATGCCAAGCGTCGCGAGCTTACGGTGGCTGAACTCGATGAAGATGCGTTGCTCGCGCACGCCGACAATGTCGACCTTGGCAACTCCCTCCGTCCGCAACAGGCGCTGGCGCACGATCTCCGCATAATCCTTGAGCTTGGTGAGCGAAACGTCGGCGCCCGACAACATGTAGATGGCGGAGTAGACGTCGCCGTACTCGTCGTCGAAGAAGGGTCCTTGCACGCCCTGCGGCAGCGTCGGGCGGCTGTCGGTGAGCTTCTTGCGCACCTGGTACCAGGCGTCATCGACTTCCTTCGCCCGCGCCGTATCCTTGAGTTGCACCTGAATGACAGTGACGCCCGGCCGGGTGTAGGTCTTGACGTAGTCGAAAAGCTCGAGCTCCTGAAGGCGCTTCTCGAGCTTGTCGGCGACCTGATCCTGCATCTCCTCGGCGGTGGCGCCTGGCCATGCCGCGCTGATCACCATCGTCTTAATCGTGAACGAGGGATCCTCGGCGCGGCCGAGGCTCAGGTAACTCATGAGCCCCGCCACCGAGAACACGATGATGAAGAACAGAACGAAAGCAGGATGTGCGACCGCCCAGGCGGAGAGATTGCCGCGCGAGGTGGGGTGTTCGGGCTCTGCGCGCGCGGTCATTGTACCACCTCAACGATACGGACCGGCGTTCCGGCGTCGAGCTTGTGAACCCCCGCCGCTACGACCTTTTCCCCCGTCGTGAGCCCGCCGGAGATGATGGCCGACGTTTCTGTCCAAGCACTGACCTCGACGCTCGTCTTGATCAGACGGCCGCGGGCCTCATCGATAAGCCACACCGACGGCCGGCCCTGATCCTTGAAGACCGCGGCCAGAGGAAGCTTGGCGCACTCGCCGGCGCCTGGGGACGCGAGATGCACCGTCGCCGTTTTGCCGAGCGTTATGGCGGCGTCCGGCCTTATGAGCGAATAGCGGGCTCGATAGGTGCGCGTTGCCGGGTCCGCCTGCGGTGACACCTCACGCAGCTTAGCGTCGTAGACGCGACCGCCGTCTGCCCACAGCGTCACTGTCGCCGCCGCAGTGCGATCGCCGTCGATGCGGCTTTCCGGAATCGACACGACCGCTTCGAGTTCATCGAGACGCGCCACGCGCGCGATCAGTTGGCCTGCGCTGACGACCTGACCCACCTCGACGGGAAGCGCGGTGACCACGCCCGTTTCCGTCGCCACGAGATCCGTATAGGCAAGCTGGTTGCTCGCGAGCGCAAGCGAGCGAACGGCCCGCTCGGCGCGTCCGCGCGCTTCGTCCGCGGCAGCTTTCTTCTGATCGTAGCTTGCGTTGCTGACATAGCCCTTCTCATTGAGGGCCGCGTTGCGCCTTTCGTCGGCTTCGGCCTGCTTTAGGCTACTCTGCGTGGCCTTGACCTCGGCCTCGGCGGACTCGAGGGAGAGACGGTAGTCCGTCGAGTCAAGACGGGCGAGCGTCATACCGGGCGTGACCTCGTCACCGATATTGACAAGACGTTTGACGATCTTGCCGGAAACGCGAAAGCCGAGATCGCTCTCGTAACGCGGCTCGATGGTGCCGGTGTATGATCGCGTATCCGTTGCGGCAGAAAACGTCACCGATGCGGCGCGGACGGGTTGAGGCGCGGCTGTGTAGGGCGCCTTCTCGCTCTTGCAGCCCGAAAGGCCTGTCGCCAAGACTATCAGCGTGCCGGCCACGAGAGCGGGGCGCACGAGCCCCGGGGCATGTGCTTTGCCGAATATGAATGTCGATGTCGGGCTCATGTCAGGACCCATCGCTATGCCGGCCTTCGAGGCTCGGATCGCGCCGGCCCCTTGCAAGTTAGCGACACTTACTAAGTGAGTTGCACTAACTTGTCAAGGGAAATCTGCTGATGAGGTTGAAAAGTTAATCGTGCTAACCTAAGTTAGATATGCTAACTTATTGACTCGTCAGACAACGGCCGCAGGAAGGAAATTCATGGCCCAAGCACAAGAACGAACAGCGGTGCGGGCGAAGAAGCGGTTCCACCATGGAGATCTTCGCGAAGCGCTGATTGCGGCCACGCGCGACCTTTTGATCGAGCACGGTCCCGACGGCTTCACGCTGGCTGACGCCTGCCGCCGCGCGGGCGTCACGACCGCCGCGCCTTACAAGCATTTCCGCGATAAGCAGGAGATCCTCGAGGAGATCGTGGCGCGCGGCTTCGAGGAGCTCACGGCCGCCAACGCAAAAGCCGTTGCCGAGGGCGGACCCGGCACGGTGGCGGGCATCACCGCTATGGGACTCTCCTATCTCGATTTTGCCGTCGCCCAGCCGGCGGTCTTTCGACTCATGTTCGGTCACAAATCCAAAATCAGGAAGGTCAAGCACGTCGACGAAAGCGGCAACCGCTGCCTGAAGAGCGTCATCGAGCAGGTGGCGGCTTACAGTCGCAAGCACGGGCACACCGCCGACGCAGAGAAGATCGCGATCAGGTTGTGGACCTTCGTGCACGGCGCGTCGTCGCTTGAGCTCGACGGCGACTATGAGCGCGTCGCCCCCGGTCTCAACGTTCACGACTTGATCGCGGACGTAACCCCGAAGCTCCTTGGCGCGGCATCGGAAGGGCGCGCGCCGCGCGGTAAGAAGCGCTAATCGAAGGCCGCGACGTTTGCATGTGGATCATGCGGGGGTGCCGACTCGTGACCCTATCATCCGAAGACGCTAGGCAGAGCGGTTAGACTAAGGCGAAGAGAGTCTGTGTCCTGGGGGCGGGGAGGGAATTCGATTGATCGCCTGTATGCCTTGCACTGTTTATACTGGTCATGGGCGATTAGCCCTCCAATCTGCGCTTAGTTGCGCGAAGGATATCGTCCGATAGCTTGGGATCATTCACGGCGCGGGCGAGCACGAGAGCGCCGACCAGGGAGGCAACCATCGCGAGCGCCTCCTCATCGCGCTGCCGTTGCTTCAGCGCGGAGCCCATTCGACTGCCCAGCTGCCTGATCGTCTCCCGCAATCCGTTCGTGAATCGCTCTCGCACACCGCTGCTTTGGCGCGGCATCTCACAGCACAAAGCCGCGAGGGGGCAGCCGCGCCCCGGCATATCCCGGTGCGAGGCGGTAAGGTACCCCGCGACGTAGTCGGCGAGAGTAGCCGCACCATCCATGTTCTGCGCACTGGCCGCCATCACGTAATCCAATGCTTCTTCGACGAGGCGCTCCTTGGAGCCGAACTGACTGTAGAGGCTGCCGTGGGTCATCCCTGCAGCTTCAGTCACAATGCCGCCTATAAGCATCGCGTTCAGAACGCGAGTGCCAAATCCTCGCGCCTCTTCCTCTGAGCATAGTCGCAAGATTCGATAGCCAGCTCCCGGCTTGTACTAAGCGTGCCAGTCCTAGCCTTCAGCTTTAACGGGTTAGGACAGAGCGTCGTCTGGAGGTTCACTTCCGTTTGATCTGAGGCGACCGCCATTCCGAGATGGAATAGAAGACGAAAACAGAACGTTGACATCAATTCCTCCCCAGCAGCTCACGGGATGCCAGGCCGTCCAATTGGATAAAGACGCTAATTTCCGCTAATGGCGCGACTCAGACCTGCCGTAAGGTCTACCATCTGGTCGCTATGTGATGGTAAGCGGACCTTGCGGACGCCGTACTCGACAAGCTCAATTTATGAGTGCGCGCGCTAACAAAGGGCCTGCAGGCGCAACCGTCAGTAAATTTCCGGCGCCCTACTTTGAATTTCCAGCGTCCGGCGAGGAACCGCGCCGCACGATCGCCCTTTGCGTCGCGTCGCGCCGGGCCCGCGCCGTCTGGGGCCTGTCATGAACCGCGACCCGCGCTTTGCGCTCAGCCAGGAATTGGAGGCCAAGCAAACGCTCCTCGACCAGCTCCACGCCCTGGCCACGCACTGCCGATGGCATCTCGACGAAATGGTGGGCTGCACGCTCCCGGTGCGAGGTCATCGGAGCCGAGCTCACATCATTGCTGTGTCGAGGATGCAAGACGAAGCACGGGCGGCGCAGCCGTCTTCGTCGCCTTACCACACAGATAGGACGACAGGAACCGTAGGGCTTCAACCATAGCCCGGCCGACGCAGGGCTTTTCGATGACGCCGAACGCTCCATGCAGGTCGGACGGTAGTAAGTTCGCCTGCCCCGTCACAAAAACAACTGTTGCAAGCCGTTCGTGCACCAGGGTCTTTGCGATTCGTGGCCCCGTCCGCGAGATTTAAATCGAGGAGTGCCAGGTCCGGCCGGTGACGCCGGCCAAGGTCTATCGCCTGCGCCGCATTGGCCGCACTCCCCACAACCTCGAAACCCTCATCGAGTAGAAGTTCCTACAGCTCGAGGGCGACCAAAGCTTCATCTTCGACAATCAACACGCGCATCGGCTCAAATTTTCTGTTCCGGCCGCGCGAATGGGTGTCCTTCCGAAGCCTTTCGCGCCTAACGCGGCACCTCAGGCATTTGGTTCCTTCAAAATTTCTCTATCCGATCTTTAAGCCGGACAACATCCTATGGCAGCAGCAATCCTCATCACGGGAGCCAATCGTGGGCTCGGCTTCGAATTTGCCGGTCAATATTTGCTGAAGTACAGTTCCACCGAGCCGCCGACTCGGATCTTCCAAAGATTTCCCGCACCGCCCCGGGACGATAGTGGTTATTTTTGCCCTTCAGGAACAAGAGCCGGCCGCCTCCCTCGGCGGTCGCCGCCGAGTTAAAAAGACCGACCCCCAGCTCAACCAGATCGGCGACTCTTGGACACGACGTTGCAGGAGGAAAAGAAGGCGGATCATGCCGCGTTTTGGAAAAAGGGGTGCAGCTCGCTTGGGTTTCGATACGGTGGTCGATCTCGCCCCATTCACGACACCAATTCACGTCTCCGCCCAGGGGATGCTGACATGGAAAGTAGTCCCGCCACCGACGGTGCTTTCTACCCAGATGCGCCCATTGTGGGCCTCGACGATACCCTTGCAGATCGCCAGCCCCAGTCCCGCGCTAGCCCGCGACGCATGATCGCCCCGCCAAAATCGGTCGAAGATGTGAGGCAGGTTCTCGGTCGCGATCCCTGGGCCGGAGTCCCGAATGATAATCTCAGCATGGCCCTCGCGCTCGCATGCGCGAAGCGACACGCGACCCCCCTCGGGCGTGAACTTGAAAGCGTTTCCGAGTAGATTGCCAATGACCTGGAGCAGGCGGTCGCAATCCGCGCTCACTGACCTCACGACCGCATCGATGTCGTAATCCAGGGCGATGTTTCGCTCCTGCGCCGACAGACCAAAGCGTTCCCGCGCCTCCACCAATATTGCGCGTAAATCGACCGGCGTCCGCCGGACCGCGAATTTTCCGGATTCCATGTTCGACACGTCCAACAGATCGCAAACCAGACGATCCATCTCGCGCGCCGAGCGTTGGATGAATTCGATGTAGTTTCTGCCTTTCTTATCCGGAGGCGAAGGCGGGATTTTCGCCGCTGCGCTCATGATGATATGCAGCGGATTGCGTAGATCATGGGCGACGATGGCCAGCAGCCCGTCGCGGGCCTTGGTCGCGTGTTCCGCCCTGCTGCGCGCCTCGTGCTCAAGCGTCAGGAGCCGTTCCCGTTCGGACTCCGCGTTTTTCTGATCCGTAACATCCGTGTTCGTGCCGAGCCAACCAGTAATATCTCCATCGGTCCCTCGAATGGCGAGGGCACGCGACAAGAACCAGCGATAAGTCCCGTCCTTGCCACGCAGTGGAAAGATGTCTTCCCACGGTTCGCCCGTCGCACAGCTCTCGCGGATCAGTTGGAGGACGCGGTCGACGTGATCGGGATGATGAACCTGCCGCCAGTCCCAGCCTGTCAGCTTCTCGAGGGGAATGCCGGTGTAGTCCAACCACCTCTGATTGAACCAATACCGCGCGCCGCTAGCATCCGCCATCCACGCAAACTGCGGAATGGCGTTTGCGAGGGTACGAAACCGGCTTTCCTCCGCTCTGAGTTCGTTCTCCGCCTGCTTCCGCGCCGCAGTGGCGCGCGCCAGCTCCATGGCGTGGCGCAGACACGCCGCGAGCCTCTCAGGCGTCATCGAGGCTTTGGGCAGATAGTCCGCTGCTCCGGCCTTCATCAACTGGACGGCAATAGCTTCGTCGCCCCGCCCGGTGAAAATCACCACCGGAAGTTCGGGCGCGGCGGCTTGAAGACTCTCCAACAGCGAAACCCCGGCCACATCGGGCAAATAATAGTCCAGAAAAACGCAGTCATAGTCGGAGTGGGCGATGAGTTTCAGCGCCTCAGCCCCTGTCCTAGCTTCTTCAATCGCGACTGACAGGCCGGACTGATGCAAGCAGCGCCGAACAGCAAGCCGGTCAGCCTCGTCGTCATCAACAACGAGAATTCGAACTCGGTAGGTGCCATTTTGTGGCGCCAATGGAATGCCCATCGCGTAACCTCACGGGAACTCAACAAGCGACCAGTACTTATTCAGCGCCACCATTACCTCGCAAAAGTTTGCGAAAGTGACCGGCTTCACGAGGTATCCTGCGACGTTCAGATTGTAGGCATCGATCATGTCCTGTTCGTCCTTCGATGTGGTCAGCACGACCACGGTCGTCGAGCACAGGGCAGGATCGTTTCGCACTTCGCGAAGGAGCTCGATCCCATTCATCCGGGGCATGTTGAGGTCGAGCAAAACGATCCGCCGCTCCTTCGGAATCTCGCCATTGCGCAATTTCTCCAGCGCCTCGACGCCATCGTGCGCGACGAATAGAGGGTTCCTGATGTTGTTTTGCGCGAACGCACGCTTCACGTTCATCACGTCTACCTCGTCGTCTTCGACGAGAAAAATAGTGAGGAGTGCGTTGCTCATTAGGAGAACCCGTTCCTCAATGTATTCGCCCAAACGAACCGGAACGTCGCACCCTCGCCTGGCGCAGACTCGAGTGACACGTTGCCACCGCGACTTTCGACGATCTTCTGGACGACTGAAAGGCCGATGCCGGTACCCTCCACCTTGTCGCGTGCCGCGAGCGTCTGGAAGATACCCCAGACCCGACCATGATATTCGGGGGCTATTCCCGACCCGTTGTCGCTGATCGTGAACTCAAAACCATCTGCAACGTCGCGCCAGGCGATGTCGATTACCACATCGGGGCGCACGGCTCGGGTAAACTTGATCGCATTGCCGATGAGGTTCATGAAGACCTGCTGCAGCGGCACGCGTTCCGCCTCGATGGTCGGGAACTGGTCGGGCATCTGTATCCTCACCTCCGCGGGCGGCGCGAGGAGTTCGATGACATCCCGGACAAGCGCGCCTGTCTCCACCGGCTCTGGCGGCGTGAGTCTGCGGCCCGCGCGTGAGTAGGTAAGAATACCGTCGATCAATGCTTCCATCCGGTGCACGCGGCCCTGGAGGAGGCGCATGTGCTCTTTGGAATCACCCTTGAGCTGCTCCCCAATATCGTCCTGGAGCCATTGGGCCAGGTTCGCGATCCCGCGCAGCGGCGCCTTCAGGTCGTGCGAAGCGACATAAGCGAACTGATCGAGCTCCCGATATGCTTCGGTGGCGGCCGCGGCGGCACGCTCGGCGTCGTCGCGAGCCGCCTTGGTGGCGGCCAACGCCACCTGCAGCTCGACCGCTTGCTGCCGGAGCCGATTATTGAGGTGCGCCAGTTCCTCGCCGCGGCGGGCCGCTTCGACATGGGCGGCCTGCTCCGTCGCTAGACGGCGAGCCTGCTCCTCTGCCTCGCGCCGCACCGTCAGATCACGCGTGACTTTAGCAAAGCCCAGCAGTTGACCGTCGGGGCTGCGCATGGCAGTGATGATAACGTTGGCCCAGAATAGGGAGCCGTCCTTGCGCACCCTCCAGCCCTCGTCCTCGAAGCGGCCCTCGCGGCTTGCGACCTCCAGTTCGGATTGCGGAAAGCCCGACTCGACAGCCTCTTTTGGGTAAAAGGTAGTGAACGATTTGCCGAGGATTTCATTGGCGGGATAGCCTTTAATGCGCTCGGCTCCCTCGTTCCAGCTCACAACGCGGCCCTCGGGATCGAGCATGAAGAGGGCGTAATCCTTGACGCTCCGAACGAACAGCTCGAAACGCTCTTCGCTCCGGAGCAGTCCTTCCCGCCCACGCTCACCGATCGAACCGCGATTCATGCTGGCGGAGCCTCTCCGATGTCGCTTTCCCATCGAGCTGATCACGAGTTTCGGCTAAAAAGCGGCGCATACAGGGCCCACCCTCTCGACGGCTAAAGGGCTGAAGCATGTGCATAGACAATGGTAAATTGGGCTCGCCTTCGGCGATGTCAACGGAGTTTGCTGCGCTTTC
>Ga0207108_1140_pt1 | contig 12344 bp, 8 predicted proteins | sample Alteio_BWMinHeat_76_FD_153562 | JGI IMG/M metagenome (GOLD analysis project Ga0207108, IMG submission 153562) | Enriched cells from forest soil in Barre Woods Harvard Forest LTER site, Petersham, Massachusetts, United States -... | ecosystem: Environmental > Terrestrial > Soil > Temperate forest >...
GTTCCAGTTCGACCTCGTCTTTCTCAAACCGGCCCTAGAAACTTCAGAGGGCGAAAAATTAGCTCTGGAATATGCGCGCTTGGTTGTCGTGAATCGAAAAGAATTTATGAAAAGGGACCTCAGCCAGCTGGAGAATCCATTTTCCAAAAGGCTCATCGACTTTGATCCTCATTTACTGTCGCCAGCACTTATGTCTGGAAATCATCTTGGTCCAAGACCAAGCGGCCAGATGGAAAAGGCTTCCTGGTTGGCCGAAGAACTCTTCATCCATCACCTCTCCGACAAAAGCGCGGATGGCGTGCTAGGAGATTTCGTGCAAGCTCAACGAGAACCTGAACTTCGTGAACTCCTTTTGAATAGGACAAGGCTGGCTCCTCGGGGCGTTGAATACTTTAGCAATTATCTCACTCAAATCCGAATTCCAGATTTGGAACATCTGTACGCGCGAATTGCTTCAAAAAAAGAACTTGCGACCCCTTTACTACCCGTGCTTTTGCAGCCGCGCCTCGAATTTAGTGAAAATGAGGCTCGCATCAAAGCCGTAAATCAAATCGTTGCGACGCTCAAAGCTTCAGACGTCTTGAAGATGCTCGACTCCAAAGGCCTCGCGCCGTTGGTGCAAGCTCTGAGCGCTAAAGAAGAATTCGAAATAGATTGGGCTAAGGTTTTCTTGAAAATGCTTCCCGATCATGAGGATCCCAAATTCATACCTACGGAGGAGAGAAGTTCAGTGGTTGCACAAGTTCTTCAATACTTTGTTTCGCACTCAAGTCAATTGTCCCCAGAGATTTGGAAGGAGCTCCAAACTCGGATTCATCCGACGTATTATGCTCATCCCTTAAGCCCGCTCGTGGAAGAACCTCTGATGATTCTCATTCGCGAACTGAAAAAAAGTCAGGGGTCGCTGCCTGCGGAGTTGGAGCACGATGAGATCCAGATCCAGCAGATGTTAGAAAAATCCCGAGAATAGTGAAGAAATTTTTTTAGAATTTAGAACTCGCTCTCTTCTGTTTCTATCGCCGTAGTCCATTCGCCAAACTCACCATCTGATTCCTCTTTAGGAGAACTCAAGTTTTTTCTGCGTTTTTGACCAAGACTAAGCAGGCCCAGTGTGAACAGAAAAAGAACGACCGAGGTCGCTATGAAATCCGATAATGGATCCGTCCTGAGAGTGCAACCTCCCCCTCCGCTGCTACTATTAATTCCAGAGGAAGTCACTGCATTCGAATGTGAGGCAGAGGATGTCGAACTTCCAGTCGGAGTGTTTTCAGCTGCAGGAGTAGATCCGTATTCCAAAGCTCCAATGTCGAAACCCGCGCCCGTAGGCCTGGCCCCGCCTGCCATATCCGTATTTGGTGCAAAGCTTGGAGTGCCTGCATCAATGGCGGGACTGCCAGCTTTCAAATGATAGTCATTCACGCTCGAACTTGGGTTTACAAAAAGCTGATCGGGACTCGAAATGATCGAATGATGATCCTGACCCGTCGTTGATTTCCATTGATTCCAACTGATGACCGTTGAGTCGTCAGTTGTAAAGCGATCCACAACTATATTGTTGTCGCTTTGAAATCCCGATTGGCTATCGGATTCAACGTTCATGCTGCCGTGACTGGTATTCGCGTTCCAAAAAATATTGTTGTAAACCTTTGCTCCGGTGCTCCCATTCGCAATGTGGATATTCCATTTGGAACCGGTGGCGTTGATGATGGTATTGTTCACAACCGTGTTGTTCGTGGCAGGTTGTGCAGCGTCTATTTTGTAAAGCGAGATGCCGGCTCCATGAGCGTTGTAGACCAAGTTATTTCGAATGACCGAATTTTGAATCCCATCACAATTGATGGAAGATCCGCCGCCAGCAAGACCATTATCGTAAAAAACATTATTCTCAACTAAGGCACCGGTAATGATGCCACTTCCACCTTGGCTAATGTCTCCATTCATATGAAGACCACAATCGTTATTGCTGAATACCGTATTACCTCGAACCGTCGGATTGATACAGGCATTCGAAACATAGATGCCGTGCTGAACATGGCTGTTACTCGCAGAATTGTTTTCAATTAAAAGATTGTCCACATGACTGGTGAAGATTCCCCATTCGGTGTTGTTATCGGCAATGTTATTTCGGATGATCACGCCCGTGGAGTTGTTGCCCCCTCCTGAGACCGCGCGAATTCCTGCTCGTCCGGCATTGATGACTTTGAAGCCATCGATGACGATATAACTTGGCCCTTCAATATCTATATCGTCCGCGGTCTGAGCGTTTCTAGAATTGATGACCACCCCAGGGTCAGCCTTGAAGGTAATGGGCGCTAATGCTGTTCCGCTTTGATCGAAATTCCATCCCAAAACAAAACCAGAATATGTTCCAGCATGCACGATCACCGTGTCACCGGCATGAACTTGATCGGCGCCTTTTTGAATCGTTAGATAGGGCGAATTTTGAGATCCATTGTTGGAATCACTTCCACTCGACGACACATAATAGGTTGTAGCGAAAGTTTGAGTTGAAAAAAAAATACTGAGGCCGCTTCCTAGAAGCATTAATTCGATCAATCTTCTTCTGCTGCATTGCCAAAACTGGGATTCCATCAATCGAGCCATGTTTTTCTCCCCAAAACCTAAAAAAGCCCGCCTAATGCGGGGCCCGTTTTCGATATCGAGTACAGAGAGCTTGCAATTTCTGGGCCTGCCGAAAATCACCTGATTTCCTTACCTTTTAAGAAGCTCACAGGCAGAGATTCCCGAAAAAGGACAAATTTTGTCCTGGAGGGAATCGACTTTTTTCTGGAATTTAGAGCGCAAGCGAGAGTTTGCTGTGGGCTCGAAGTACCTGCTACACTTATCTGATGGGCAAAAAGGGTGCTGAAGGCCAGACTAAACAGTCTCAGGAGCCAAATAACTTAGGGGAAGAGTACTATCCAGTTCCACTCCTTTACGGTGATGGTGATTTGATCGATCGAGATCTTTACGTTCTCTATCAGGGGAACCATGTCGTTTTCCAAAAGGCAAATGCACCTTGGCAAAGAAGAGATGCCAAGAAGCTTCAAGAATTTGGCGTGAATCATCTTTATGTGCGAACGAGAAGCCTCGTAGAATTTCATGATTTTATCGATCGAAAAGTTGCAAAAATTCTCAATGAACGTGAAATTCCCATTGAACAGAAAGCGAAGGTTGTTTACGCCGCAACCATTCACTCGGCCGAAGCGGTGTTTCACAACCCGAAGTCGATGGAATATGCGCGTCAGACCGTAAGTTTTGTAAAACACTGCCTAGAATATCTAAACAACGATAAAAATGCATTCTTCGAACTTTTTCGAGCCTCTGCCTTAAATATGACCGAGCATAACCACGGCCTTCACTGTGCTGCTTACGCCATTCAGTTGGCGAAACGACTTGGGAAAAAAGATCCGAAGGATCTCCTTTCTATATCGATTGGTGCGATGCTGCATGATATTGGAAAAACAAAAATTCCAAAAAAGATTCTCGAAAAACCGGGGGCGCTCGATGAAGATGAAATTCGGGAGGTGCGCAAGCATCCTCAGTACGGTTTTGAGATCGTAAAAGAATTCGCTAGCGTGGTGCCCGAGATGGCACGCGTTATCATCATGCAACATCACGAACACTATGAAGGCGATGGATATCCTAAGCGCTTAAAAGGACATCAGATCCACCTTTTTTCTCGAATCGTTCGTGTCTGCGATGTGTTTGATTCGATGACAGCCCACCGAGTTTATAAAGAAAAGGCCTCGCCCATCGATTCTCTGAGAGAATTGCTTCAAACCACGAAGGAAGATGACGAGCGCCATCTTTTAGTGAATTTCATCGAAATGATGAAAGAAGAATAAGAAGCTTCTAATTCTGCATCCAACAAAAAAAGCTTTGCCACGCGTTTAAAATTTGATTTTGAAATTTATTTTGAAAGCATTTCGATAAAAGATGCGAGCAAGGTTTCGTCAAATTCATACTTCATAGACGTGATCATATATTTAAGCGCATCAAAGGGCGTCATGGCTTTCGAGTAAGTTCTCTCGGATGTGAGCGCATTGAAGCAATCCGCCATTCCAACGATTCTCGAAAAAACATGGATGCCTTTGATGCCGCGCGGATAGCCCTTTCCGTTGACTCGTTCGTGATGTTCATACACAACTCGGCGGGAGAGCACAGGAACGAGTTGGCGACGTTCTAAGATTTCTTCCCCCAACTTCGGATGTTGCCGCACCGTCTGCCATTCGTCATCATCAAGCTCGGCAGGTTTGTTGAGAATTTTCTGATCGATTTTGCTTTTTCCAATATCATGCAGAAGAGCACCCATTCCCATCGCGAAGACTTCTTCGTACGACTGAAATCCAGCTTTCTTGGCCAGTGCAATGGAATAGGTTGAGACATGAAGCGCATGCGTATGTTCGGTGAGCGTTTTCGCCGAGAGCTCGATTAATTCAGGCAAGCTGCCGCGCTCGTTCAAATACTTAATGCAATTCTTCACATAACCGGCAGCACTGGCGATGTTCTCGGCAGACTCGGGAGTTGAATAGACGGTCGAAAGTACTGGGTCTGCAATTTCGTAGAGAACTTGCGCCTTTTTTGCGAGAGGAACATTGCTTCGATCTAAAAGGCGTTCGAGTTTTACTTCCAGAAATCGATGGTGATCCCTTCGCGACTCACATTTGATATAGAGATCGGAAACCCCGGTCTCTTGAAGCTTCCGCTCGTCAGTGCCAGAGTTCCATGGAGCGCCCTTACTCTTATAGGCGATATAATGCCCTTGATAATAGATATAGAGGTCAGCGTCGAGCTGGTCGCCATCTCGGTAAAGGTCAATGGGAACCTTATAGTACTCGAGCTGCGGGGCCTCGGGAACTTCCAGAGTTCCTACTTTTGCATCCACCATCTAAGAATATCATTTTCATACGTCGAAATCGAGCGCTGGGGCTAGGCGTCATCAGTTTGTCATACCAAGGTCGAGACAAAATAAAATACGTTTATTCTTATTTTCTTTTGCCTTGCCAGAGGGGTTTAGATTGGGACTTGGCTGACTCATCTGGGGAGAGCGTGTCTCTCTGCAAATCTTTCACAGCTAAGTTTTTCAAGCACTTAGGCCTGCTTTTCGTTGGCATCCGTTTTGCTCATAAGAGGAGCATAGGTGTGATTCAGACGGCGGGGGTTAAACGTTAACCCGAGTGAGCGAGGAGACCCAAATGAAAATTTCCAAATCAATTTTAATCGTGAATGCAGTAGGCGTTCTTGCACTGACCGCGAACGCAGGAGTTAAGGCAGCAGACAACAACGCTGCGGCAGCGGTAGCCGCTGTCGGCGGAGCTACGACGAAACCCGCAGCAGCCAAAGCTAAAGGCGGTTTAAGCCAAGCAACCGAAGCTGCCGAAGACAATACAAAACTGACTGAGGACGAAGTTAAGCTGAAAGAACAGATCGATAAAGGGGATCCGTACACCAAAGTCCCCGAACTTTGGGATAAGTTGAGCGACAAAATCCTTTCCCCAAAGCTTGAGGAAATGTATCCAGGCGTTCTCATTTTTTCTGAAGAAGAAAAAGTCGGAGCCAACCCTCCCACGACTAAACCGGTCAAACACAATGTGAAGACGGATTTGGTCGCGATCATTTTCGATGGCACAAAAGTCATGGCGCTGAGACTTGGCGACGATAAACATTATTATCTGCAAACGGGTCAAGATTTAGCGATTCGTTTAGATGACCAGACGGGACAGGACGCCGCCAAGAAATTCTATGCCGACAATTTTAAGGATAAAGAAAAACGAAAAGATTTGTACAAAAAGACGAATATCACTATTCAAGATGCTCAAAACAATTTTTCTCTCCAAGATGGAAAACTGGTGCTCTTTAATGGCGCGGACTTAGGTGCCATTGGCACAGCGTCCAAGAATGCTCATGACAAGCACGAGCGCTATCTTTTGGATGAGGATGCTACGATCGAATACGTCGCGGTGAACGACTTCAACAGCAAGCGCGATCCCAAACAAAAGAAAATCGAAAGCTTGCCTCAATTGCTGCAGTATGGGCGGCTTTTAGGTCAAGCTTTGCAAGAAAAGCTGACTCCCGATACTAGCGAGGTCCTTATTAAACATGCTGGTGGGAAGACGGACACTATAAATCCAGACGATTTTATAAAGCCCGTAGTTGAAACTCCGGAAGGCGGCAAACCGAAGGATCAGTTTAAGGATGGCGGCGGTTCAACGACAAGACCGGCGGGTTGATTTGATTCGCGCAATTTAAGAAAATAGTTTCCACAAAACTCCACGCTTCTCACGAAAAAGCCCTGGCGGTGACGCACCCCAGGGCTTTCCCTTTTTGTGCGTTTTACTCGCAGGACGCACGCCGCTGCACTTCGCTCGCGGGACGCGCTCGTGCGCCCGCGGGGTCGCGCGCGTGGAGTCGCGCGCGTGGGGTCGCGCGCGTGGGGTCCGCGCGTGGGGTCAGGCACCGAAGGTGCCAGGCTATTCTCAGGCTTTCATAGGTGAACAACTGAGACACCCGAGCGTTGACCAAAAGCGACTTGAGGAGCCCTTTTTATACAAAGTGGCGTTTTCTCCCACTATAGCCTGTCCCCAGCGGGAATTCGTCTAAAATTTGCTGAGAAGTAGCCTGGCACCTTCGGTGCCTGACCCCACCGCCTTGCCAGTTTTAGAAAGATTTGGCATATTGCGGGCTCTTTGGGCCAAGAATTAGGGAATTAAAACATCGAAAAAGGAAAAGGGAGAAGGGTTTTAAGCCTTTTAGGGTGGATGAGAAATCTACGTTCCTTACAAGCTGGAATTCTATTTCTTGTGGTGGTTCTTTGGGCGGGCGCGACTCCTGCTCCGACCGAAGCAGCTGCATTTCCGTGCTGGCAAACGATCCGAGAATTTTTCCGCCTCATTCGCATGAAGAATCCGGAAGACAAAAACCAGCGCGTCTCTCTGTCGACTTTATCCGATAAAGAGTTCAGTCGAATCGTCCCCTCTTTTTTGCAGAAAAAAAAGGAAGTCAATATAAGACGACTCTCAAAGAGAGATGTTCGCCGCCTTATTGACTTTTTGCAAGATCCCGAAGTCCGAACTTACAATTCTCAAATTCATTTTCGATTGGATCGACTGGCCGGCGGCGATTTTTCGAACCTGTACTCGAGCGGTTTGAATGTTTTGAATTTATGGCTGCAAAACCAAAACGAAATTTCAAAAGATTTAGCTTTTCAAATTGCCAATGAAACGCTGGAGCGCTTTCCGGATGGCAATGATCGTCCGCTTACAGCGGATGAGGAAGCGATTCGAGCTAATATCGAAAACTTTGTGTTTGAGTACGCGGCAAGAAGCACGGATTTAAATTCGATTGCTCAGCCAATTCGTGCTTGGTTGCGCCCCGGGTTGAACGGATTTGTTGAAAGAAAACCCTTTTTTGCTGATCCCTACAATCTCAATGATGCGACATCATTCAATCGATTCCTGAGTTATTTGGCATGGGCGCCTAGAGTGGGTATTCACTTTTCGCCACTGCTTCAAGAAATGATTGCGCAAACCTATTTCCCTCCAGATGAGAGTGATTTGTTGAGCTGGCAAGGCAGATACGAACTGGATATTCCGATTCTCTACAAAACCTCTTTGGAGACCCACCAAAAACGAATTTCGAGATTATTAAAAATCTTTCAAGAGAATGGAGATGCCGATCTCGTCGAATGGGCAGAAGGAAAATCAAACCAATATGTAAAATCTATCCGAACTTTCTCCATTAGAATGGCCAGACGATATTTGCCAGCACAAGAAGAGCCTGGATTCTCTGAACATGAACCCGCGCATGACGAGCGGGGAGTTGGCCAGTAATCTGGGTTTCACCTCAACTAGTTGAGAAGTGAAGTGCCTCGACAAGATCTGCACCTCACTCTCTATAGTTGATGCCGTTCATGACCTTTCTTTTTGAAAACAAAGACATTCGAATTTCGATTTAATTTTTCAAGTTCTGATTCGCATCTTTCAATTAATCGTGGAACGTTCAGCTCCTTCGCTTTGTTGAGAGCTCTATTTAAAATATCTTGCGCCTTCTTTACCTGCGCCTGTTCTGCCAGATAACGGGCTAAATAAATATTCGCATCACAAAAGTAGTCCCATTGTTTGAGTTGTTCGGACTTTGTGACGGACTCCTCCAGCATCTGGATTCCCACAGCGGCATCGTTCAATCGAGTCTTCAGGTACCCGATAAAAATTCGGTTGTTGAGGCACTCCGCGGTATGCCCTATCTCGGAGGCAATTTGGTAGCTCTCTTCGAACTCCTTTAAAGCGTCTTCTAAATTTCCAAATTCTAAAAACATTTCTCCGATATTATGCCGAGAAATGAGCATGTTTTTCATGTCCCCGATCTGTTTAGCGGTGGAAGCTGCTTCTCGGAATTGGGCAAGTGCACCTTTTTTGTCGTTTTGCATATATTGAACAACTCCCAAATTGAGAGTTGAACTGACCAGAAGAGATTTTAAGGTCGGAAGCTTGCTTGAAAGTTCAATGGAAGCGGTGAGATTTTGTTTCGCCTTTTCCAATTGGCTTTGCGAAATATAAAGTGTGGCGAGATCGTTAAAATATTCTGCAATCAAGCGAGAGTCATCAAGCTGTTTCGCTGCGTCCAATCCTTTGTCAAAAAACTCCAGGGCTTTAGGTAAGTTGTGTAGATCGCCCCACGTATTGGCGAGACTCTTGTGCGTTCGAATGATTCCCTCGGCATCGTTCGCTTTGACGGAGTATTCCAATGACTTCTCTAAATATGCCAATCCTTGGTCTAAGTGGCCTCGTATCCGATTCAGTTCTCCCAGGCGACGATAACAAGCGCCAAGCACTTTGGAATCTAATTCTGCCTCAGGAAGATTGAGCAGTTTGGTTTGAATTCGCTCCGCTTCGTTATAATCGCCGACCAACATATAAACTTTTGAAATCCAGTAGCTAAGTTCCGCATAATAAGAAAAGGGAGTCGTAGTTCCCGACCAAGGTTTTGCGCTGGTTGCAGACCCATCGCTCATGACAGTATCGAGTAGCCCGAGAGCTTTTGAGTAGACTTTGATGGCACCTTGGTTTTCAAAATTATCTGCCATTTTCATTCCGCTCAGCTGCAAATACTCCACAGCCTTCGAATCAACACCCGCCTGAATATAGTGATGGGCCAGAGCTTCAAAATAATCAGAAAGAGCTATCGGATCTTCGCCGAAAAGCGTTTCGATCGCTTCGGCCACCCGCTGATGATAATAACGCTGCGTTTTCGCCAGAATGCTTTGATAGGCGACATCTTGAGTCAGAGCATGCTTAAACACATAGACAATTTCATCGGCTGACGAAGAAACTTCAAAAATCAGTTCCTTTTTTCTCAATTGCTTAAGACTCGTATACATGGCCTCTCCGAATTCCCCAGCCTTTGCAATGAGTGCATCGCTAAATCGCCGTCCAACGACCGACGCATATTGCAGAACTTGCTTATCGATTTCGCTCAGGCGATCAATACGCGCTGCAATGATGCCTTGAACGGTTGCGGGAATCTCCGCAGTTTCCAGATCATGACTTACTTTCCACTGATCATTTTCTTGGAAAAGTTTTCCGGTATCCATCAGACTCTTCACGATTTCTTCTACATAAAGAGGATTCCCATCAGTTTTCATGGAAATCAGATGCGCAAGCGGTGGCGGGATCGAATCGGTATTCAGAAGACCTTGAACGAGTTCGATGGATTGTTCCGACGTCAGTGGCGAAAGAGAAACTTGTGTGAAGTTGGAGCGTGTCGTCCATTCATGGGCAAAGTCTGTCCTGAAACTGCCAGCTAAAAGAATTCCCGTTTCTTGCGTGGTATCAATAATCAAATTCAGAAGCTCGTTTGAGAGCGGATCGATCCACTGGAGGTCTTCAACATAGGCCACGAAGGGAGATTTTTTGGCCATTGAAACAAAAAGCGCTTTAATCGCCATGAACGTCGCTCTTTTTTTCTGACTGGCATCAAATGAAAGAATTTCGTCGTCCGGAGCTGGAAGATTCAGCAATTCTCGGATCAACAAGTCAGAGTTTTTGTCCATTTGGTAGATTTGGAGAAGCTCTTTGATTTTCTTTCGTTGTTCTGAAAGGTCCGATTTGAGGTCCAGCTTGAAGATATTCTGAAACAGATCTGTAAAAAGAAAATACGGAGTTTCTCGCGTAAGATTTGTGCATTTACCTTCAAACCACGGAAGTTCGCGGCCGTTCGTCAGTTTTCGCATTTCATGCTTCATTCGGCTCTTGCCGATTCCAGGTTCTCCGGAAATTCCCAAAAACTGACCGCGTTTTTTTTGAAAGCTCGTCGAGGAGATGCTCGATGATTTGCATTTCCTTTTTTCGTCCAATGAGTTTTGTATAGCCGCCGCGAGGACGATCCCGTGCTTCGGTTTTCTTTCTTCCCGTGACGGAGAAAACGTCGAGCGGTGCATCCTTCCCTTTCACTTTAATGGGAGGAAGAGTTTCAAATTCGAACTTTTGTTGGCTGAGCTTATAAATATTTTTACTTACGAGGATTTGTTTTTCGTGAGCAGCTGCCTGCAACCGTTGAGCGATGTTCACCGCATCGCCCATCACGGTATAATCAAATTTTCTGTCAGTCCCGACTCCCCCTGCGACGACCATTCCTGAATTAATTCCAATGCTCATTCCAAGACCAAGACCCATATCTTGATTGAACTTTTCGAGCCCATCTAACATGCGAATGCCGCATTCGATCGCGAGTTCATGGTCATTTTCGTGAGCGATCGGGGCGCCAAAGAGCGCCATGATGCAGTCGCCCATAAATTTATCGATGTAGCCTTCGAGTTCATATACGAGACCACCCAAACGTTGAAAACACGCATTTAAAATATCCGTCACTTTTTCGGGATCCATTTTATCGCTCATTGCCGTGAAGCCACTGATATCCGCGAAGATGATGCTTACCAGTTTTCGTTCGCTTGCAATGGCAGCCCGCGCAGATTCAAATTTAGATTGAAGCTTCTCGGGAATATGTTCCCAAAGTGTTTCAGACGGATCTGTTTTTGCAGGGGCCCGGACCGCTGGAGCCGGTTCTAACTTCGGAAGATATTGAGAGTGAGAATGTGACAAACCTAAATGCGCGAGCGATTGCCCGCAACGGAAACAAAATCGAGAATCCAGTGGCAATTCAATATGACAGATTACGCAATAGGGCTTGACCATTCGCCCACATAAGTGACAAAAGTTCGCGGCGTTTTGAACAGCGCCGCGACATTGCGGACACGGGTTAGCAGATGATTCAGAAGCTCCCACTCACCGACTCGCCGCAGACACTTCCCGAATAAGATCCAATTGCGGAGCTGCCAATCGTTGCCGAGCTGCTCGAAGCAATATCGCCGCAGCTCGCCAATCCAAAAAGAGCCGCCAGGCTAACGGCCGCCAATAACCACGACAATCGATTCTTTTTCATGTGTCTCCCCTCAGAGAACAGGCTCTATGCACCTTGAAGAATTGTATCGCCTTTGAATTTTAGCTGCGGAGCCCCCGAGCAACTCAAACTAAAGTCCCTAACAAAACAGCTGACGAAAATCTCCCCGATTGCTGAATTTGATTTGATGCTTCGCTTTTCATTGTTTTTTTCGGCGATCCTTCTACTCTTGGGTGCGCTATCGGTTGACGCTAAAGAAAAAGGAACAAGAATGGGTTCTTCAAGTTTCGTGTTAAGTAGTTCTGCTTTTAGAGCCGGGCAAGAAATTCCTAACAAATACACGCTCTATGGCGAAAATATTTCTCCACCGCTCAGCTGGACCGGATTTCCTTCTGCGACTGAGGAATTCGCGCTGCTCTGCGACGATCCCGATGCTCACACTCCGGCACCTTGGGTTCATTGGGTCGTTTACAAGATTCCCGCCTCGGTCCATCAACTGGAGGAGGGCGCGGCAAAGACGGGCAAGAATTTCGAGCAAGGATTAAGTTCGTTTAAGGAAGAAGGCTATGGAGGTCCTAAACCTCCTGCGGGCTCAGGCTATCATCATTATCATTTTAAAATTTTCGCGCTCAAAAAACCCCTTCAGTTAAAATCTGGTCTCTCGAAAGAGGACTTACTTCGGGCCATGAAAGGTCAGATTCTCGCTGAAACTGAACTCATCGGTATTTTTAAACGAGATTGAGTGCCTCGAAATAAATAAGTTAGACTGGGTTGACGATGAAATTTTTAATTCTGAGTTTTGCTTTATGGGTGGCTTCAGTTTCAATGCCAGCGGTTGCCAATGAAAAAGGTCCTTGTCGGCATGATGCCCAGAATCTTTGCCCGGGTCTGAGCTTTGGGTCGGGGGATGTTATGCGATGCCTGTTAAAAGCCGAAGGAGCTCTTAG
>Ga0207108_1141_pt1 | contig 12282 bp, 11 predicted proteins | sample Alteio_BWMinHeat_76_FD_153562 | JGI IMG/M metagenome (GOLD analysis project Ga0207108, IMG submission 153562) | Enriched cells from forest soil in Barre Woods Harvard Forest LTER site, Petersham, Massachusetts, United States -... | ecosystem: Environmental > Terrestrial > Soil > Temperate forest >...
ATCCTGACGTCATCAATGGCGCCCTTTACGCGGATCGTGCCCGACCCGCCGATTTTTGCATTGGCTTCGCGGGCGGTGATCTGGTCCATGTCCATGGTGCCCGATCCGCCGATCTCGAGCTTTAGAGATTTCAGCTTGGCATTGTTGGCCTTGACCTTGCCCGCCCCCCCGATGTCGATGGAGACATCTGTCTGATAGAGACTGTTGATGGTGAGGTCTCCGCCGCCATTGAGCGCGAACTTGCGGAATTCGCGCCCGGGCAGGGTCAAGGTGATGTCCCTGGTGCGGTCGCCCCAGCCGCGGCAATCCATCTCAATATTTCCGTCACGGATGCGCAGATGGGCCAGAACCTGGGGGTCGCCCGATGCATGGAGCTGGTCGCTGCCGCCCGGCGCATAGGTCGCGTGTGCCACGATACTCAGCCCCACATGATCGCTGCCGTCCCAGTGAAGATCGCGTGTGCCGGCGCTGGCGCCCGCAACCGATTCACAGTACGGGTGGCCCTCGAACAGCGAAAAATTGTCCATGCCGTCGGTGAAATTCTTCCCGCCGATAGCGGCGGCGGCGCCAAAACAGACGGCGGAGGCAGTGAGGCCGATGAGAGCGACAGTCGCGCTTTTGTGAACCATGATGATATCTCCTTGTTGAGGCTCAGCCATTGGGGCCGAGTTTGTGATACGCATCAATTCTCCCCCGCATCCTATATTATCAAATATAATAGCAAACGTTTGTATGTTTTTAGTTGCTGCTTACAACATTTTATGGTAAGCGCAGTTTTAGGACCACTGGTTATCGAAAAGCGTAGGTAGGATTAAATGGCCATAGGGGACGGAAGATAATTTAATAGGATTAGAAACGGGCATATTCATATGAGCAGATACACCTCAATCATCGATCGACGCCTCGTCGTCGCGGGCTCGTTGTTGGCGTCAGCAGGCAGCATTCTTCCGGCAGTATCCGCCGAGGTGAGTAACGTGCCAGTCCAGCCGTATTTCGCTTCGGTTAAGCGAGCCATGGCGGCTATGGCGGCGATAGGTCAGCCAATAAGTGCAGAAGATGCAGCTGATTTGGATATGCTTATGACCCATGCAGATTCCAATGCCGTGGTTTCCGCCGATGCCATTTTGAGTAAGTATACTCTGCTAAATGCAACTCTAGGCCCAGATGGCTATGCTAAGACTAAGATAACCGCCGGCGGGGCGGAGAAGCGGTTAATTGAGGAGGGATGGACCGCCTTTCTCATACGGGTGGCCAACCCATCGAGTTTAGTGGCTAAGCTCTACATTTCGGGAATGACGGGGGCGGTCTCAAGCCCTTCAACAGGGGCGTCCCGCGCTGGCGTTCGGGACACGCTCAATATGAGCGCCTCAATTGCAAAGACCTGGGGCCGTACAGAAATTTATCGATTGCCACCAATTGGGCCAACGCTATCGGGCGCTCCTGTCGACTACCAGGTTGTCCAAATATTTAGCCGGGACCGCGGTAAGCGAGAGGGAAGTATCGAGGTTTGGGCTTCGTCAGATCCGATGGCAGAGTACCGCGATGATTATGCCCGCAAGCGTGTCCAAATTGAGTTCGATTGCGCCCCTTCCAGTGATGTCCTGTTGCGGGTACGAGACCACGACGATCGCGGTTGCATGGCGTCCCTGATTATCAAGGACAAGCTCGATCGGATTTATCCATTCCAAGCCATGCGGCTTGAGCCAGACATGTGGTTCCAACCGCAGATTTATCGAGCTGATGGGGAAACAGTGCGATTGCCCGATGGTAACTATGTGGTGGAAGCGCGCCGGGGGCCTGAATATCTTGTCAACCGTCAGACCGTTGCGCTCAAAGGCGAGGCAAAGGAAATACACGTAAAGCTGGAGCGTTGGATCGATCCCGCCAAATGGGGCTGGTATTCGGGAGATACCCACATACATGGGGGCGGTTGCGCCCATTACGAGCATCCCACCGAGGGGGTAACTCCCGCCACAATGATCCGGCATGTTCGCGGCGAGGGACTAGCGATAGGCGAGGTCCTGAGCTGGGGCCCGAGCTGGTACTATCAAAAGCAATTTTTCACGGGCCATGCAGTTAGTCCGGCAGCTGACTTGGAGCATCCCGAGCTACAGGCGGCAGACAATTCAAACTGGTCTCCCAAGTCGACTGCTGAGGATGCCGAAAGCTCTTTGCGCTACGACGTTGAGGTATCTAATTTCCCGTCAAGCCATTGCGGCCATTTGGTTTTGCTGAGGTTGAAGGAACAAGATTATCCCGGCACATCGCTGATCCAGGACTGGCCGTCATGGAATCTGCCCATTCTAAAGTGGGCGAAAGCGCAAGGTGGCATCGTAGGTTACGCCCACTGCGGATTCGGCATGGAAGTCGAGTCTACCGAACTGCCTAACTACGACATACCGCCGATGGATAGCATCGGTACCCAGGAAGCGATTGTCGATGTGACTCACGGCTTCACTGACTTCCTCTCGGGAATAGACACATTCCCAATTGCCGAGCTGAATGCTTGGTATCATATGCTCAACTGCGGCTTTCGCCTCGCTATGATCGGTGAAACGGACTTTCCCTGCATTTATGGAGAGCGCCCCGGTGTCGGCCGCAGCTATGTCCGGCTCAGCGAACGTCCCATTGGTGACACTGGTTACGAGGCCTGGGTTCGCAACTTGGCACAGGGCCGCCTGTATTGTGGCGATGGACGGACCCATTTTCTTGACTGGAGTTTGGCTGGCCAACGTCCTGGCGAAAAGGATGTTCAGCTCGCCCGGTCCGAACAAGTTTCTGTCAAGGTTCTAGTTGCTGCCAGACTCGAAGAAATGCCCCATGCCGACGAGGTGTCGCCTGCGTCAACCCCTAATGGGCCCGGTGGGCCCTTGTCGGATGGCCCCCCTCACGGGAGGATGTGGAATATCGAGAATGCCCGGATCGAAAATAGCCGCGATGTACCGGTCGAGTTGATCGCCAATGGAAAGGTTGTCGAGCGGCAGTCCTTGCGGGCGGACGGAAAACCAAGGGCATTAAGCTTCTCTACCAGGATTGAGCGAAGCTCATGGGTGGCGTTGCGCGTGCTACCTTCAGCGCACACGTATCCCGTCTTCATTGGGGTTGCGGGCAAACCAATCCGTGCTTCAAAACAAAGTGCCCAATGGTGCCGCCGGTGTGTCGATAAGCTTTGGGAAGCTAAGTCACCGCAAATCCGGGAGACAGAGCGTCCTGCTGCGGCCGACGCCTACGATCATGCACGACAGTCTTATGATCGGATAATTGCCGAAAGTGATCAGGCATGAAGCGCGCTTTGGCGGTTGCGTTTTTGGTCGCTGGCACACCTGCCATGGCGCAAGACATGTCCGGTATGAAGATGGGCAACGAAGCCGATGCTGGCAATGCCCAAATTGTCGTCACAATAAATCCGGAAGCGAGGGTGAGTGCCGTTGCCGGAAAAGCGTTGCCTATCCGCGCCTGTGGATCCACTGTCATGTTGCAGGTCAAAATTGTTAACCAAGGCAGCGTCAGAGCGCCCCTTCGTACGAAATTAGTGGACACACCGGAAAATGTGGTGCTGCACGAGTCGAATGTGCCGCTTTCCGGGCGACCAGAAGAACTGCAAATGCTTCACATCACGTCCGCCCGGAAGGAGGAAACCGACCTAACATTCGCGTTCAGCTTTACAAATGATCGTGGTGACCTCGCATACCGCGACCAAGTGCACTTGTTACTACGCTGTCTTGGGGGCCAATGATCTTAGAACTGTACTGAAACGTAATGCGACCCAACTCGGCTTGCATGAACCTGCTCTGCTCCCTGGAACCTTCCTCATTTTGAGCTAGAGTTTTCCGCTTCTGTTCCCAAGGGTGGGAGGATAGGAAGGCGATGAAGGCATCGAAGTTCACGGACGCTCAGAAGGCGTTCATTTTGAAGCAGGGAGCCGATGGTCATCACCGCCAGCGAATTGCTGCAGCCACGGGCGGAACTGGGATTGTGCGGGACTCGGAAAGGGCAATTGTGCTGAATGCAACGCGGCAGCTGAGTCTCAGCAGGCAGCTGGCGTTGCCACTGCGCCAATTCCCCCGAAGTTGGTCGAGAGATACTGCTCCATTGATCAGGAGGAATTAAGCCGAGAACTCCTGTCGGAAGTGCGCCATTGGGGGGAACAGAATTGACCGCTATTGGCGCGAAGCGCGGACAGAGTGGGACTTGAATTGCACAGACCATGATTTGCCTGGGGAGGAAAAAAACATGATCCGTTATTGTGTGCCAATTGGACTGACCGCCGTTCTGCTGGCAACGGCGGCGCAGGCCGAAACCCACACTTTCATCCCCACGCAGTATTACAATACTTATTCCTTTGCCCATCCACCGGCGCTTCACATCAAGTCCGGTGACCGGGTGCTGACCAAAACCATCGACGCTGGAGGCGTCGATTGGAATGGCAAGCAGGTGGCGCCCAGTCCCAATCCCGAGACGGGGCCGTTCTATATTGACGGTGCCGAACCGGGCGACGTCATCGTAGTGACGCTCAACAAACTCGAAACCAACCGCGCCATGGCCTTTTCCGACAGCCTCCTGGCGCCCTACACGACCGACCCTTCTGCCATCGCTGCGCGAACCGATCGCGCTCGCAAACGCCTGACCTGGACCATCGACAAGGCCAGGGGCGTCGCCACCCTCGACCAGAAAGATGTGCAGCCCGGGGGCATTACGCTGCCGTTGAGACCCATGCTCGGTTGCATCGGCGTGGCGCCGGCGTCCAAGGAAGCCTGGTCAACGACATACCCCGGTCCGTTCGGCGGCAATATGGATTACGCCTATATGGGCACCGGCGTGAAATTGATGCTGCCGGTCAAGGAACCGGGCGCTCTCCTGTTCCTGGGCGATGGCCATGCCCGCCAAGGTGAGGGTGAAGTCGTGGGCCAAGGCCTTGAGACCTCCATGGATGTGGATTTCACCGTCACTCTTATCAAGAAGAAGAAAATCGCATGGCCGCACCTGGAAACCGCGACCCATGTCATGACGCTGGGTTCAGCGCGGCCGCTGCTGGAAGCCTTCCAGAATGCCACTGCCGAATTGCAACAGCTGCTGATGAATGATTATGGCTACACCGAGCGCGGCGCGCAGACGCTGATGGGCCAAGCGGCGGAATATGAAATTTCCAACGTGGTCGATCCCAACTTCACGGTTGTGGCCAAGATCCGCAAGGATATGCTGCCCAAGCGCTAGATGCGCCAGTGTCGAACGGGAAAATGTGCTGGGCGACAGCAGCGAAGATGCCAAATTTGCCGCCATCGCCAAACGCTGGCTGGATCAGGATATGCGATTTTCGCCGATCAAGGCGACCCAGATCGGCGATCACCGCTTCGACGATCAAATCGACGACGAGAGCAAGGAGGGGTGGGCGCGCGGCATCGCGTTCTGCCGCCATGTCCCGGGCGAGCTCCAGGGCCTGGACCGCAGCAAGCTGTCACGCGACAACCAGGTGGATCTCGCAATCCTTTCCAACCATCTCAAGGCCCATATCTGAAACGATGAGGTGCTGGACCTGGGATGAACTGGTCTGGTCCGACCTGGCGGGCGGGTCGCTTTACAATTTGATGGCGCGGGAAATCGCGCCGCTGCCGGCGCGGTTGAAAAACGCCACGGCACGGATGCAGAAGCTGCCGGCGCTGCTGGCGCAGATACGCAGCCAAATTGTGCCGGAGCTGGTGCCGTCCATCCATGCCAAGACCGTGCCCACGCAGAATAATGGCGTCATCAGTACCATGGACGAAATGATCCTTTCGCAAGCCAAGGTGCTGGATGCGTCCGGCCAGATGGCGTTGAAGACTGCAGCGGACGCATTGCGCAAGCGGTTGTGGCGCTTCAGCCGGCCGGGAAAAACCCACCGACAATGCCTTCATAGAAGCGGTCAACAGCAAGCTTTGGGGCAGAATGTCTGAACGCCCACCGGTTCATGAACCTTGCGGACGGCCAGGAAAAGTTGGAGCATTCGCGCAAGCACTAAAACAAGGACAGACCCCATAGTGGAATCGGCCAGATACCGCAGATTTTTCTGCATAACTCCGGAGCCGCATCCAGCCCGTCACCGGCGCTTGAGGCCGAAAACTCCAGCCTCCGGCGAGGGAGTATTTAAGAGCGGAGCAACCCGCATTACGCGCATGTCTACGCCTTCGAACTAAGGCACTGAATGATTTGAAATCAACCGCGAGCAGCTTCCGCCTATCATCAGGATTGCAAGCAAACGAGCGTGTAGCGTGTGCAATCTTCACAGCCTGAGTGTTTAGTCATTAGCGCTCGCGGTGAAAAGCATTTCTTGTCTTATGCTCTCTCAGGTGCGCGTTGTTCGTATCAAGTTGTCGAATACGGGCATGGCAAATTCGCTGCCGATAACCGTTCGTGACGGCCATCGCGAAGTAACTGTTTTTGGTTTCGTCCAAAACTTTATTGAATCCGGCCCATGTTGATTGAGATCACCAAAAGCTGACCTCTTCCAACCACCAAATGAGTAATACGCCAATGGTGTAGGGATTGGAACATTGATGCCAACCATTCCTGTCTGAACTCGGTTGGCAAAGTCACGGGCAGCACCTCCATTTTGAGTAAAGATGGCACTTCCATTGCCGTATTCATGATCATTTACGAGTCTAAGCGCATCCTCATAATTTGCGGGTCGTACTACCGATAATACTGGCCCGAATATTTCGGCCCGATAAATCTCCATTTCGGAAGTAACGTGGTCGACTAATGTTGCACCAACGAAAAAGCCGTTTTCATAACCCTGAAGTTGAAAATTGCGGCCATCAACGATGAGGCTCGCCCCTTCCGAGACACCGCGACCAATTAGTGAATTAATTCTCTCGACTGCTGCACGCGTAATGACCGGGCCAAAATCCACTTTTTCGGATGTATAAGGTCCAATTTTTAGGGATTCCACACGTGACTTTAGCGCGTGCACCAAACGATCAGCCGTTTCTTCGCCAACAGGCACGGCAACGGAAAGGGCCATACAACGCTCACCGGCCGAACCAAAGCTAGCTCCAATTAATGCATCTGCTGCTAGATCCAAGGGCGCATCTGGCATAATGATGGCGTGGTTTTTTGCGCCGCCAAAACATTGTACGCGTTTGCCGTGAGCCGCACAGCTCGCATAAACTTGTGCGGCCGCTGGCGTCGATCCGACAAAAGATACGGCCGCTACATCACGATGCTCGATGATGGCAGTTACTGTCTCCTTATCACCATGAACAACATTAAAGACACCCGGCGGGAGGCCTGCTTCTAGCATCAATTCCGCAAGTCTCACGGGCACACTTGGATTGCGCTCCGACGGCTTTAAAATGAAGGCATTCCCGCAGACGATAGCGGGAGCGAACATCCACATGGGAATCATGCCTGGAAAATTGAAGGGTGTTATTCCGGCGCCGACCCCCATCGGTTGCCTAAGCGAATACATATCGATTCCAGGACCGGCTCCTTCCGTAAATTCCCCTTTCAACAAATGAGGTATACCGATTGAGAACTCGCCTACTTCCAATCCTCGTTGCAAATCTCCTATTGAATCCGCCAGCGTTTTGCCATGTTCCCGCGACATCAACTCTGCCAGCTGCGCCATATTCTGATTCAGAAGCGTCACAAAATTCATCATGACGCGCGCTCGCCTTTGTGGGGTGGCCGCGGCCCAACTCCGTTGCGCCACTTTTGCAGTTTTCACTGCCACTTCGACAACGTGGGCATCCCCCATTGATACGGTGGCTTCGACATCTCCCGTGGCTGGGTTAAAGACTTCGGCCGTACGTGAAGTGGCTCCACGCCATATACGACCATCAATAAAGTGATCAACCGCACGCATCCTGCAAACTTCCCTTACTATCGAGTTTTTGTGTTCTGAATTTGCGCCAAGTTTTTGCTTGCGTTATTGCCGACTCTCTCCGGTCTTCTGAACAAGGACACCGCAAGAATTAAGCCAGGGGTTAACCCAGTGCGATATTCCTGTGGCTTTATTTCTTTAGGGACGCCGACAAACATAAGTATTCGCCTATTAAGTGAAGTGAATTCAGGCCGCTTGCTTTAGGCCCAGGGACAATCGATCTATGATTTCGTGTATTTGCTGTTTCGTAACGATCAGGGGGGGTGACAAAGCGATGATGTCACCGGTTACCCGCGTCAGCAGGCCGTCATCGAAGCATCGGCGAAACACTTCCATGGCACGACTTCCTGGCTTGCCAACGCGGGGCGCCAATTCGATACCGGCCACCAGACCGAGATTTCGAATGTCGACAACGGCCGAATGCGCCGATAGGCTATGAACAGCGTTTTCCCAGTAGGACTCTAGGCTCCCAGCGCGCTCGAACAGGGCTTCTTCCTCGTACAATTCCAGCGTCGCCAACCCCGCGGCCGCCGCCAATGGATGGCCAGAATAAGTGTAACCATGGAATAGTTCGATCCCTGCGTCTGCATTTGCCAGGATGACGTCATAGATCTCCTGCTTTGCGACTACCGCGCCCATGGGAACCGACGCATTGGTTATTCCTTTGGCAAGCGTAATTATGTCGGGCACGACTCCAAATCGCTCTGCCGCAGAAGCAAATCCCAAACGCCCAAAAGCTGTAATAACCTCGTCGAATATTAAAAGTATTCCGTGCTTTGACGTGATTTTGCGAAGACTTTCTAAGTACCCTATTGGCGGAATTAACACTCCCGCAGATCCAGCGAGGGGTTCAACTATTACGGCTGCTATGTTCTCCGAACCATGAAAAGCAACAATGCCGTCTAGTTCGTTCGCGAGATGCGCACCCCATGAGGGTTGCCCGCGCGTGAACGCGCATTTCGCGATATTCAGCGTAGCAGACAAATGATCTATGTTCGGCAGCTGCGAAAAGTTACGACGATTGTTCGCGATTCCTCCTACTGATAGACCACCAAATCCAGTGCCATGATAAGCGCGTTGTCTACCTATAAACCTCGTCCGCGTTCCCCGACCCGCAGCTCTATGATAGGCAAGCGATATTTTAAGCGCTGAATCGACTGCCTCAGAACCAGAATTGGTAAAGAAGACTCTATTCAATGAGCTCGGAAACAGGCCCGCCAATCGGTTAGCAAACTCAAATGCTTTCGGATGCCCCAAATTAAACGACGGCGCAAAATCCAATTCGCCCGCACTGCGCCTTATCGCATCTACTATCTTGCTGCGACAATGACCGGCGTTTGAACACCAAAGACCAGACGTTCCGTCGAGGATGGCGCTCCCGTCCGGCTTGTAGTAGTACATGCCCTCGGCGCGCGCTAAGAGGCGGGGCTCGCGTTTGAAAAAACGATTGTCCGTAAATGGCATCCAAAAAGATTCAAGGTCATTTGGGTCCGCCATCGAAAACCGCTCAACGATGCTTGTTACGTTTTTGATCGCCACTTTCGGCGAGCACAAGACTGTTATTTAACTCCCACTAACGCATTGATTTCCAATTCCGGCTTTCTTTGCCAATCGGCGCTGACTGAAGCCGAGCTTGGTTCGAAAATATCGCAATCGGGTTCCGACGAGATCAATTCGCGCCACGATCTATTCCAATCTATCAACAATCAGCCGATAGGACGCTATAAGTCGCGATTGACATCGTGACGGAGTTTCTTTGTGATGAGCACGTACGACTCATTAAGCTTCCCAACGGCCAATTGCCCTTGTCTACTTCCGCAATGACTGGGATGAAAGCGCGACCGATAGCGGGCATGGCTCTATGCTTGATATCTGACCACTCCGCCAACGACCGTTTGCACAACACGCACGTTAATTATTTTGTCAGGATCTATCGTATATAAGTTTTCCGATAGGACCACCCAGTCGGCCAATTTTCCGGGCGTAATAGAGCCTTTGATGTTTTCTTCGAGTGTATTGTAGGCGCCGTTATATGTGCTTGCACGAATGGCTTGATCGACAGTGACTTTCTGATTTTCCCCCCACGTCTCACCGTTATAGCCTTTGCGTGTGACCATGCCCTGGATAGCCATCATTGGATCAAAGGGACCCGGCGTACCGAAATCTGAACCTGTTGAGGCCTTCACCCCCGCGTCGGCCAGGCTTTTGTAAGCCATCGCGTTTTTCATGAATTCCGCGCCGTAATAGTGGAATTTGTCAGAGTTGTAGTAGGCATAAGTACTGAACAATGCCGGCACCACGTTGATAGCTTTGATGCGGCGAATTAAATCTTGATTCACAAAAGTGCAATGCGTGATTTTTGGGCGCGCGTTGGACGCTGGATACTTCTTCAACATTCCCTCATACGCTGTGAGCGCTTGAGCAATCGCCACATCACCATTCGCGTGAATATTGGGCCGTATTCCGGCCCGGTGACAGTGTTCAGCCCACTCGTTAGTGTTTTCTTGCGCCTCTGTCACATTTCCGCTGTAGGGCGGCGTGATACCAATATAGGGCCTGCTCATTGCAGCTGTTCGTTCCGAAAAGGAACCGTCCACAGAGTGCTCCGCAGTCGCGCCCAATTTTATCCATTCGTCACCAGTGCCCGATTTTACACCGTTGCGGATCATTGCCTCGACCATGCTCGGACCAGGCTCAAAGCTAACGCGATGAAGCAGGTTTCCGCGGCTTCGCACCGTGCGCATAGCGTCGAACACATCCTCGTGGTGGCAGACGTTCCCTAATCCAAATTGCACAAATTTCTTTGAAATCAGCTCCACACCGGCAATTTTTCGTTGGAGCTCTTGGGTGGGCGTATACTTAATTCTGCGGCCGATGTTACTAAATACGGTTCTTGCGTTATCCGTGACGCGGCCGTTTAACTCTCCACTTGCGTCTTTGTCAAAAGTACCGCCAAACGGCGGAGGCGTATCCTTTGTAACTCCGGCCATTTCAAATGCTTTACTATTATAATATGACGTGTGGCCACCCCGGTGATAGACCACCACAGGATGGACAGTTGATACTTTGTCTAGATCTTGCCGGGTTAACGGTTGATTGTCTTTGACCTTGGCATCGTCGAAATAGAAACCTTCCACCCAGTAGCCGGCTGGTGTATTCGCCCCACGGGCTTTGAGCTTATCGATTACGCTCTGGATCGTGACGTATTCTACAACGAATGGATTACCTACTAAGACGTCGTATAGAAGGATGTCACCACCACCGTGGTTGTGAGTATCATTAAAGGTCGGCACGATCATCGCCTTTTTTGCATCGTAAGTCCGCGTTTTAGGACCTGCTAATGCTTTGACTTCTTCTGTGCTCCCCACGATCGTGAAGTGCCCCTCCTTCACAGCGAACGCCTCCGCTCGAGGCCTTTGGTCGTCCATTGTTGTGACCTTGGCATTGATCACAATTAGCTCCGGCGGTGCACCGCTTTCAGCGGCTTTTGCAAATTCGATCCACGGCGAGGCGACAATTGCAGACGAGCCAATCCCAATGCTTTCTAGAAACGAACGCCGGCTTTTTTTGTTGTTGGCACTCATTTAAGTTGCTCCCAGATGGACAAGCGTTTATTTGCTCGCTCAGAAACAAGCACTTGTCTCCACAAATTTTTCAATATTTGCATGCCCTGACTAGGCTTGTCATTGCTATTAAAACAAATGTATGTTTTTCTGGCAAGTGAGTGTGGCGCGAGTTAGACATGAAGCACCTGATAAGCGGCCAGTGATGGGGAAAAAGGCGGGGACAGTTATGCTAGTCACAAAGGCACGCTCATCAAAAAGTCGATATTTCCATTGGTCAGTTTAAATTGGTCTATATCGTTTTGGGGAGGGACCTAGCGCCGGGCCGCCGATCATGAATAGGCGCATGCTTGGCGCCTTGCTGGTCGCCGGCCCGGCGCTGGCGCAGGAAGCCGCTCCGACCGGCACCGCTGTGAACTGGCTCGTCTATACCGGCGATACGTTCGGTCATGATGAATTGGACCAATTTTGAATGATTATTAACGTCCCGGGACCCGAAACAAAGGTTGTTTGAGACGTTCCCCTTGTTGAACTCTCACAGGAGCCCAACATCTTGATCTCGCAATACAGCGTGAATGAGCTGGGAAAGCCTGTGCATCGGCGGCCTCAGGTGACAATTGCCTGTTGAATTGCCAAGTGCAGCAATTGCGGGCTGGAGAAATTCGAGGCGTTGATCTGAGAGAGCGGCGTGTAGCGACTGCATTGTGAGCAACGCTGCGCGTAGAGGGCAGCCCCTTGGGTGTCATTTGGCTGACCACCAGCAATCCTTATCGCGCCAGCGAAAGCAAGCTTGCCGAACCCCAACAAGATTAAATTCAGCAAGTAAATTGTTTTCGATCTTCTTTCCATCGCGCACTGTCG
>Ga0207108_1142_pt1 | contig 12190 bp, 18 predicted proteins | sample Alteio_BWMinHeat_76_FD_153562 | JGI IMG/M metagenome (GOLD analysis project Ga0207108, IMG submission 153562) | Enriched cells from forest soil in Barre Woods Harvard Forest LTER site, Petersham, Massachusetts, United States -... | ecosystem: Environmental > Terrestrial > Soil > Temperate forest >...
TGTAAAATGAAATTTGAATGGCACGAAGAAAAAAACAGGATGAATATTCAGAAGCATGGCATAGATTTTGCCGATGCTTATGAGATTTTTGGAAGTACGATGTTGATCAACCACGATAGCCGGATAAATTATGGAGAGAATAGATTTATTGGGGTTGGTTACATTAGAGGCCGTTTAATGGTGATCATTTTTACAAAGCGCAAACCAAATATTATTAGGATTATTTCATTGAGAAAGGCAAACAAACGTGAACAAGCAAAGTTCGAAAAAGCACTCAAAAACTGATTGGCATCGAATAGACGCCATGCAAGACAAAGACATCGATTACTCTGATATTCCAGAGTTAGGAGATGATTTTTTTAAAAATGCCTTAGTTATTCCTCATAACAAAGTGGCAATTACGATTCGTCTTGATAAAGAAGTAATCGATTGGTTTAAAGAAAGCGGACCAAGGTATCAAACGAGAATTAATGCTTTATTGCGAAGCTATATGAAAGCAAAAAAGAAGGCATCTTGATTACAGAAATGGATTATGAACAAAGACAATTTGAATAAATTAATATCAGAGTCTCTTGCTATTGAAGCAAGGGATGCCAGAGAATCTGGCGCATTAGGCTATATGGCAAGAGCATTAGTACAGGCTACCCTACGCATAGCAAAGTCGAAGGCACAGAGTTCGTTCGGAAAAACGGTGCTTATACGCTATTCATGCTAGCTCGTTCAGAAGTAGGCCTCCCTTATGGAAGCATCCCACGCTTATTGATGGCATGGCTAACAACAGAAGCTGTTAAAACTAAAAACAGAGAATTAGTGTTAGGTCATACATTAAGTGAGTTTATGGCTCAACTTGATCTTGTTCCAACTGGCGGACGGTGGGGAACTATTACGAGGTTACGAGAGCAAATGGTTAGATTGTTTGCTGCATCAGTTTCTTGTACTTACGATGATGGCAAACGCTGGGCAATGCATGATGTTAAGCCTGTGACAAAAGCAAACCTATGGTGGGATCTCAAGTCGCCACAACAAGTAGGGTTATTTGAGTCAACATTAACGCTAGGAGAGGACTTTTTTAATGAGGTCACTGCTTACCCTATTCCTATCGACATAGATGCTCTAAAAGCGATTAAACGCAGCCCTATGGCGTTAGATATTTATTGTTGGCTAACCTATCGCATGAGTTACCTCAAAAAAAGTACTGTTATTCCATGGGTGGTATTGCAAATTCAATTTGGGGCTGGGTATCCCAGTACAACTCGAGGAACGCTGGATTTTAAACGCGCTTTCATAAGGGAAATGAAAAAGGTACATGCTATCTACGCCCCGCGTGGAGCAACCGCCATTTTTGTAGGGTGAATGTTAAACATAAGAAAGCGAATTGTTATTTTTTTATGGTTGTATTCGCTTTAGCATCACGATACGTGATACGTATTGCATGTTGTGTTGTCATGTTAAAAGCCATTCATTCACGATAATTGTACTTATCTTGAATGTTTTTTGTGACACTTTATAAAATTAATCTTCAAAAAACCCAGGAGACTTGAGAAAAATTAAAAATTAATACTAAATCAATGATTTTGTTTGAAATTTACCCTACAAAAACGTGGGTTCTTCCACGCGGGGCGTTAAAGCGCCATTAGTACGTTTATATTCACATCCATTTACCTTGCTATGGGGTAAAGAAACTTGAGTGAATACGTGCGCCATATAGCCCAATGCGCCTGCTTCTTTAGCTTCCTCAGCTTCTATGGCTAAAGCATCAGAAATTAATTTATTAATTTTTTTATTGTTCATAAAAAATAAGTTATAAATTATTTAAACTTTTTAAAAAGTTTAAATAATTATCTTTTTGGTCTCCCTACTTTTATTTTTGGCACGGAAAAAATAAGCTCTGACAGTTCTTCTATCAGCATATTCTCTAATACTTTTATACCAGCTCTAACAATAAGAGATTTATTTACATCCATACCCTCCTTTAAACACTTTTGTCGTATTTTTTTAATTGCATCTATATCAGCTTGCTGCATAGTAAAAGCGTCTCGTATTACTTTTTCTGTAACATTCTTTGACTCACTGCTTTTAACGATAGCCTCTGCTCGATTAATTCGCTCATTTAAATCTAATTTATTTAAACGCTCCTCTGTCACTGTTCTTGCGTTTTGGGTAGTAGCTATGAGCTTCTCTTTTATACTCTTATTTTTGTTCATTTAAATGTACCCCTAAAATAGTACAAACTTCGTCTGCTAAAGACTCAATTTCAGCTATAGCATCCGTTGCCTGTTTACCAAAATAATGTACGGTTGTTCCATACAGAGCACTATGCCGATAAACTTCTCGCTGTCCTAATTTAGCTATAACCAATTCAATACCAAAATTATCTAAAAGCTCTTTAACTTCTCTACCGAGAAGAGTTTTTTCTTTAATCTGATTAATGACCAATCTTGCTTTTAAGCCTTCATTAACTCCGGAAATTCTTTCTATCAATCCGGTAATGCCATTAGCTGCCCATATATCTGGTGGACTAGGTATGCAAGGCACAAGCGCTAAATCTGAAATGAGTAACGCGCTTTCCGGCACGGGTGAGTCTATAGCTGGAGGACAATCAATGATTATAAAATCATAGTCTGTTGCAAATTTTTTGACTTCCCTATGAACTTTAGCCCCTGCTGCCCCCATGCCTGCCACTTGTGCTGGAAATGGTTTGTCATCTGCCGCACTTGCAGACCATCTTATAGCCGTACCTTGTGGGTCGGCATCCACTACTAAAGTTTTATGCCCCCTTAGCCCTAGGGTTCCAGCCAACTGCATAGTAGTGGTGGATTTTCCAGCACCACCTTTTTGATGACATATACAGATAACATTTGCAGTCATAAATAATCCTTTTAATTGAATAAATTATTTAATTAGTTTAAATAATTTAAACCATTTAATCAATTCTTTATTGAGAAAACAGCAACACGTGCTCTTCCACAGAACACGTAGAAAAGAATAAGAAAAAAAAGCTTATCAAAGAACTCGTTGGCAAAGGTAAGATAGAACCCAATCATCTAAAAGCAAGCTAAAAGCCGTCAAATTTAAACGTTTTAATGCCTACCAATAGGGAAGGTCTGGTCAAGCATAAATCGTTTGAATACAGCTATCTATGAAGCTCCGTTAGGTCTGTCCTCAATCTTTAGTGACAGTTATCAAAAAAATAATTCATTTTTTCAAATTTTTACGCGGCAGACGGTGCCGCGTCACTACGGACATTTAAAAACATGTCCACTAGTGACGCGGTTCCGCGTTTTAATATTGCAGCTGCTTAGAACGCATACGTTGCACAGCAACGTGTAAGCGCCCTCTTCATTCGCCAGCTAGGCTTAATCTCGTACCATGGTTGTGCTTTTCTTAAGACATTAATAAATCATTAATCTTCAAATGCTAAAATAACCATCAACTAAAAAGAATATGATTATTAAATAAACACATTACGAGGTTAGTACCTATGCAACGTAAGACATCTTTCATAACAAGAACAGAAACTAATGTTCCTAGAGCGAATGTTGGGCTGCTTTTGTCTATCTACGATAAAGCCTACGATAAAGCCTACGATAAAGCTGAAAGTAATTTGGAGGGTACAAGGATCATTGCAGCGGATAATGTGGCCAACGAGATAGATAAAATTCTAATGTCGATGATGGTTACACAGGATGGTACACAAAACGGACAGATAAGAGAAATGATTGAAGATCCATCGATAGATCTTATGGGTATTTTAGGAAAAGACGAATACAAAGTGCTAACTGTTCTTAATCTTCTTTATAACATGACTGATGCGGATTACCACCAAAAAAAAGCCAACGATTTTATAAAACAATATAAACAACTGGAGGAGAAGATTTCTGATATTTCTGGCATATTGATTTTGAATTCAGATGAACAAAAAGCCAATTTAAGAGAAGAGCAAAAAAAATTATTTGAACTAATAGTTCAAATGACATCTTTTTCTAATGATAGTTTCGCAGCAGTCCAAAAATCTTTGCAAGAGATTGACTGTCAACAGTTGACACAAAGGCTGATGAAGCTTTACCAAGAACAGTACGACGAAATGGATAAAACAGCCACTAAACAGGCAGAGCATCTCGTAAAAAAGTATGATGCTGATTTCAACGAGCATCACGAAGTAATCGAAAACACAGATAGTATCAAAGGAAAATTATTATCAGGGACAAAAATAACTGGTCTATTTCCAAATGAAATGCATCCTTTATTAGAACAAATGAATGCTGTTTCAAGAGAGATTAAAAAATTAAAAAATCCTAAAGGACAAAATGAAGATGATCTAACTTTCTACAGAAATAGAGTAATAGCGGCTCATACCTCTTTAACAAAAGAAAGAAAAACTAAAAAAGGTGAAAAAATTACTGATTTAAAAACCATCAAGAAGGATCTTAGTCCTGTCACAAGATTTTTCGAAAAAGTATTCCATGCGGTTAGTTCTGTTCTCATTATTGGGGCAGGATTTACTGCGGCACGTGCGGCGATTTCAAAAGAATTTAGGGGGCACTATAAGTTCTGGAAACCAATGGGATATGATCTTAGCGAATCAGTGAAAAAGGTGGAAAAGAACATAGGCATTACAAAACCAAAGCATAGGTAGTTCACCCAACCTAATTATGAATCTAGCCCCACTGGCGGTTGAAGTGGACCCTTTCAGGTATTGCAGCAGAAAACCTTGAAGGAAGCAGTGGAATAATTGTTCTCTATATCTCACATCGTTTGTTCTTAACCATCTTTCCGATAAACTTTTAGAGGCTTCTTCAATTTGCTGATAAACAGATTTTTCATCAATGGAAAATGTTTCTGCAAATTCTTTTGCTGTAACAGTAAAGGAATTATCTTTTGGTAAAGGTTTTCTTGGATCTAATTGCGTAATGCAAAGGTACAACAATCGTTGTTCATCTAGGTTTAGTTTATAGCTTCCTTCGACCAAGCTATTGTGTCTTGTGATTACTAAATCCTTTTTATCATTACTGGATTTCATTGCTTAATTCCATAAAAAGAAATACAGCCCATTCTATGCGACGACAAAAATAAAAAACAGTCGTTATATGTGGATAACTCGGTTTTGTGGATAACCAACCAGAAATTTGTCGTCGATGATCCTCGGGAAGCCCCGTGGCTATTGGGCTGCGCCGCTCCTAAAAACAAGATAAAAACAAGATAAAAACAAGAAAAAGCAAAACCGCTGCACAAAAAAGTTCCATTTCATGAGTTCACACTTTAGAAATGAATAAGAAAAAGCAAAAAACGTCATCCAAAAGGAAAAATTTGGGATTTAGAAATACACAGGAGAATATCAACTTCAATGGATCTAAAACCAATGTTACGAAGCAATGTGTAATCGCGCCCTTCAAACGCCGGGTGGCTTTTCTGTGATACCATCCCTCGCTTAACACAAAATGAGAATTATTTTTATGAAACCAAGAATTTTAAATCTACTTACTGATCCAACCTGTTTTCATCCAGAAAAAGCGGAATTAAATTTAAGTAACCAAAATTTAACCGACAAAGACATTCAAGAATACATTGTCCCTTTTTTAAATAGCCATCCTGAAATTAAAACGCTCCATGTGCGCTACAACAACATTGGGGTCGATGGTGCGAAGGCACTTGCATCAAACACGAGCCTGACAACGCTCAATGTGCGCTGGAACAACATTAGGGACGATGGTGTGAAGGCGCTTGCATCAAACACGAGCCTGACAACGCTTGATGTGCGCTGGAACAACATTAGGGACGATGGTGTGAAGGCGCTTGCATCAAACACGAGCCTGACAACGCTTGATGTGAGCGGGAACAACATTGGGGTCGATGGTGCGAAGGCGCTCGCATCAAACACGAGCCTGACAACGCTTGATGTGAGCGGGAACAACATTAGGGACGATGGTGCGAAGGCACTTGCATCAAACACGAGCCTGACAACGCTTGATGTGCGCGGGAACAACATTGGGGTCGATGGTGCGAAGGCACTTGCATCAAACACGACCCTGACAACGCTTGATGTGCGCTACAACAACATTGGGGTCGATGGTGCAAAGGCGCTTGCATCAAACACGAGCCTGACAACGCTTGATGTGAGCGGTAACAACATTGGGGTCGATGGTGCGAAGGCGCTCGCATCAAACACGAGCCTGACAACGCTTGATGTGCGCTACAACAACATTGGGGACGATGGTGCAAAGGCGCTTGCATCAAACACGAGCCTTACCACGCTTGATGTGCGCTACAACAACATTGGGGCAGAGGGAGCGAAGGCACTGGCAGAAACTGATCCGCATAAAAGAGCTAATTATGCAACAGAACTTGGAATAAAACAGTTTTCTGAAGTTCCTTCTTTGCTTCGCTTGTGTTTATTCAAGGTAAAAAATTCACCTCAACTAAATCAAAACCAATTACCAAATGATCTAAAAGAAAAGTTAGCACAACCAAAAGTCTAATTTTTATTACGTAACCAAAGCGTGTAACGGAACCAGCCCCACTGGCTAAGTGTTCACTTAAATCCTGTTAAACTGGCTGCTTAAAAATAGGAGCCAGTTTAACAGGATTTAAGTGAACTTTGCCGAAAATGGTCGATTTAGGTAATGTTGTTTGTAAAAAAATTCATATGCAAATTCGGGCGCATCACAATTGATTATCCCTTAGTATGTCAATAGCCCTTTTTGCTTGTCTTGACGACGTTTTGTTCCGTAACAGTAACAGTATAAACATTATGAGCATCATATGCATTGACTGTATCTGCCATTTTTTTTGCAATTTTATTACAACCAGATTCTCCTTTCCCTGTTGCAAAGAAAAGATTTGAGTCCATTCCAGTGCAGAATAATTGGTTATTATGCTTCTGGACAGTCATTGAAATGCCATGACCTGCGTCAAAATTGCGTTTTTCACCTGAATGTGGGTCACGATTAATATCAGTTGTTATCAGAATACCACGACTTCTTTCATCTTCTTCAGTGCCATTAACTTTACCTACCAATTTTTGTAATTTATGTTCCAAAGCATCGGCATCACATCTCTTATATGGCTTGTATGAGTTATTGTTAAGTAAAACCTTTTTAAAACACTGCAATTTATCATCACACTCTTCCTGGATTTCAGTTGCTTCTTTTAATTTATAATAATCGCGAATAGGATTTTTGATAAATGAGGTTTTTGATTGAAGCTGTGATAATATATGTACCACTGATAAACCTCCGCAAATACCGCCTTCTATATTTCTATTATTATCAGGGAGGTTTGTAATAGTGGTAGGATCAATGCGCGTGACTTCATGCCCTTTCTTTTTAAGTTTTGCAGTAAAGTGATTAATAGAATCATGATCACCTTCACCGACTCCACGCGTAGTGACATCTGGATCACCAAAATTTAATATATCCTTTAAAGAGGGAAAATTTTTAGAACGATCTTTCATAATAATCTGCCTCATCTATTTTGTGTTTTGTAACTTGTGATTTGATTAAAAAAGCACCTTAATCTTGATAAAAATCTAGCTATTTCATCTTGAACTTTACCTAAAACAGACAGTTTCGGCAATGTTTGTTATTCATCGAGTGATTCATTTTTGCCAATGATTCACTGCTAAATTGCATAGGTGTGTCAACATCAACATCATACTTATGATGATCATCGGGATTATCATGTGCGATTTGATGTCGTATGACTTGATGTAGATCATAGGCAATTCTACCCTTTTCGCTGATGTTGTGCAGCCTTATGTTTGGTTGATTAGGATTTAATCCTGCTAACATACACTTTAAATTAACCAGTAAGGCACGCACCTCATCCAGTTTATCATCGCTTAAATTTCTCCAATGAAATCGGCATAAAATATCTTCCAATTGACCACCCATTGTTCTTGAATAAAAATCAAGAGCCCAGGATATTGTCTTTGCCTGTTTTTCACTTACAATTAATATTTCAAATGTTCCGCTAAGGTTTTTGCTAAAGCTTTCTACTTTCATGGAGGAATTGGATTGTGTCTTTTGATGAAATACCCATGTTTATGCCCTCCACATCCAAAGAAGAAATAACCTTATGAGTTTCTGTATTTGGAATACAATTCAATTTACATTCTGGAGCACAAAGAGATTCGTATTCACGCATTTTGTCAGCATCGATCACGCCTGCTTCATATAGACCCGTAGCCATTTCATGTGCAACCTCAAGAAGAGTCTTTTTCATTTCAATTAACCTGTTTTTAAGTGCCAGCATCGTGTTGTTGCAAATATTCTTCGGCTGCTTTTTGTAAAAATGTAGAGCGTTTTAACCCTTTCTTCTTTCGAAACTTATCAATTTGTTTTAGCACTTCAGCAGGGAATATCACATTAAATCGTTTTAGCTTCCGATAAGAAGCCATAATATTTTCGTCTACTAGTATAGGTACCAATTCTCCGCCGGATATATGCTCTAATTCATGATGTTTAGAGGGTTCTTTAATAAATTCGGGCTCGGCGTTTACCAGCCAGGCAGCTAATGCATCTTCAGCATTTTCTAGCGCTTCTTCCCAATCACTTCCAAAGGTGAAGCAACCCTGGAGATCAGGAAATTCAACCTCCACGACTTCGTCTGTTTTTTTAAAAAGTGCGTAATAATGTTTCATTATTTGCTCCCCAAGCCAGCGGCTTGTAATATATTTTTTAATGTTCCTTTCGGAATATCACCTTTATGACGAGGGACTGGAATAGGTGGGAAACCCTTCTTGACCCAAATGTCATGTTTACCACCAGAGCGTTTTTCGAAACCGCTCTTCCTAAGCATTTTTTCCAGTTCATATTTTGTCATATGCCGCATCTTAATAGAGTTTATTATAGCATTATTTACACACTAATGTGTAGTTTTTAAAGAGTAGCTTAATATCAAAAGCAATCAATTGCTAACATATCTTCCTGATTTTTATATCATAATGATAACAAAATAACATCAATATGAATCATTTTGATATCAAAATGATAAATTTTTATTGGTCTATCCCTAAATCTTTTAGCTTCTGTTTAATGGCAGGCCATAATAATTCAAGACATATCCCATTAATTGTCATTCCGGTTATTTTGCGAATTTTTAAAATATTTTTATGATAGGATTCTGGTGCCCTGATAATGAGGGTTTTAGTTTTTAGCTCCTCTATTTCTTCGGGTTCTTCATGCTCTTCTTGTGCGTCAGGGTTAGCGCCATCAAGAAATTTTTTTTCGAGCTTTTCCCTTTCTTTCTGTGATAAGGGAGGTTTTGAAAACCCTTTTTTAATATCCATTGAATATCTCCTTGTATAGAGAATCTAATTCATTTTCTGCCTTTGTATCTATTTTTGCTTCATGAACTGTCATGCCGGAGATAGCTACTTTTCTAAAGGCAACTCGTTCGCAGAGGGTTGAATTTGCAAGAGAGATATTCTCGAACTCTGAACTATCAAAGAATCCCTTGGCTTCCTCTTTTTCTTTGATTGCTGGATTAGTTGGCGCTTGATTTAAGCAGACTAATGCCCGTAGCTTTTCATTGAATTGCCTTACTTCACCAATAAGATTATTTATTTTAGCTAGCGTCCATAAATCAAATTGGGATGGCCGAAGTGGAATAATCGCTACGTCTGATACTAATAGGCTTGCTCTTAGCTCTATAGAATCCCGTCCGCCTGTATCAACAATGATATCTTTGAACTTACCCTTTAGTTCGCGGATATCGGCTTGGGTGTTTTTACCGGTTTTTTGAACGCTAGGTACTCGTGGTGTAATTTTATTTTGATCTCGGGATGAGCACCAATAACTAGCATTTGGTTGCGGATCGGCATCAACTAAGAGAACGTCCCCGCTGTTTACAATTCGCATCACAGCAAGATTTGTTGCAATTGTCGTCTTGCCTGTCCCTCCTTTCTCGCCCCCAATAAGTACGATCATTGTTTTTGCATCCTTTTTTAAATTTTTTTAGAAATCAAAATGATTACAAAATGATATCAAATAGAATTATTATGATATCTAAGTGCTATCATAATGAATCATTTTGACAGCATAATATATTCAAAATGATAATTCAATTAACAAAAAATGGGTATTGTAGAAAACTAAACAAAGGTGTAAAAAGGACGAAGTTTTTGTTGGTTAATGATTTAGACAAGGATAAAAAGGATGTTCATAAAAACGAACATCCCCGAAACTACGCAGTGCTTTGCAGGCCGACATGTAGATTTCGGGGATAAACCGTCCGATCAGCCAATTTTAGCTGATCGGACAAACCAAATACAAGCAGTAATAACAGGCAACCGCTGCGGGCACTCGCCGGATGCACCGCGATCATACCTTAGACCTGTCCACCATAACGAAAGGCCATCCATTCTTGAAGAAGCACTGAATAAAGCAATCGAGTGCTTTTACCACAAGCCCAAGAAGTTCTTACAGAAGCTATGGCAATTGCATTGTAACCTTCGCCAGCAACGCAGCGAACGGCGGGAGGCGATAGCATCAGTCTTGCAGGTTGTCTTTCACTACGTTGAGCTTGAAACGCTGCGCGTTGGCCTTTTTACGCCAGACGGTGAATTTATCTCTCTTGACCTTAAATACATTGCCAAGAAGGCTGGAATAAGCGTTATCCGTGCCAAAAGGGCAATGGACGACCTTATTTCGGCGGGATATGTGGAAGCAATCCGTCAACGTGAGAAAAAAGAAGACGGGACATTTAAAGGCCTGCCATCAATACGGACAGTCAAACCCATCCTGTTTGGTGATCTTGGATTGGACATGGTGCAATTGAATTTTTTGAGGGAATGGAAACGCAAGAAAAACGAGAAAGCGGCGATCAAGAAATCCAGAAAGAGGATGGGTGAAATATTTAGAGCGGCAGGGACTTATACAAAAAATATTGTCACCAAGACGAAAAACGTATTCAAACCGAAAGACACAGACAAGAAAGTCGAGCAGAAGAAATCATTGATAAGCAAAGCCATGGCCTTACACCGTTTAAACCCAGCGAAGACAATTAGCGATTACCTCGTAGAATTACAACATCAGCTCGAATAGCACTAGCCTTTAAAGCCCATGTTCGATAAGGGCAGGGCACCTTCTTGCCTAAATAAAAACCAACCGCATTTTAGCCCTCTATTTCTGCCGAAAATCCTTCAATACCGCCCTTTACACAGCCTTACCCACAGAAATTGTGGATAACTTTTGTCGCTGGCGGAGTTATCTTCTGATAAGTGATCCGTGGGAAGTTGGGATAAGTGATCTGTCTTATACTAAAAATATACGTTATTTTTATATATCAATCTTCTTATGCGAGTTTCTAATCAGCTTCATTAAATAATTCACTGCCAAAAAAGCGTCGTCCAAAATAAAATTTTTATTTTTAATTGCGGGATAAGAATCAATGAAGAACTTCTTCTTTTAGAAGACAGCATTTTTTGTACTTCTTGCCACTACCACAAGGACATGATTCATTACGGCCTATTTTAGACGTGCCTCTTATTTTTGTATTATCATAAATTTCATCATTGTCCTCGATAGGTGAGTTCCTTCGGTTTAACCAATAACCATATACTTCTTTTACATAGCTCGGCAATAACGACCAGGCCTCTTTTCTATGCTTCAATACTTCTTCAAATGGATCACTGTCTTTGTTTTTGACTCCATTTCCAATGCCACCAGTAAAAATAGCCTGGCATGCAATGACGGCAAAGGGCAATAAAAGCTTGTCGCCTTCTTTATCATCCGACCAGAATTTATCAAGCTCTACACCTTCCAGATAACCTCTACACCATTCTTTTGCTAGGTCTAGTGATGCTTGCTCAACTGGGACTATGTTTCCATTTTCGAATAATAGGATGTTAAAAATGTCATTGCTGCTTCTTAATTCGCTATTGATGGCATTATAAAATCGGTTGACCAGGCCGATAACGGACATTGCTTGTTCTTGTGACTTGAACTCCGGATGGCCGCCGAATAATACAGGTTGCCATTTGCTCGGCATGATAAGAGTAGGCGCAGACAGGATTGCTGTTAAGAAACCATGTGCTTCCGTTATTGTCATTGGTTCTGCACAGTCACACTCTGAAGACAAGAATTTATGAAGTTGTTTAAGTTCATTTAGTGTAATTGGTTTGTCTATATTTAGTTCCATCATGGTTTATTCTCAATCAATTTTTTCTTCTGCAAGTTCTGGCAAGTCAAAA
>Ga0207108_1137_pt2 | contig 11974 bp, 11 predicted proteins | sample Alteio_BWMinHeat_76_FD_153562 | JGI IMG/M metagenome (GOLD analysis project Ga0207108, IMG submission 153562) | Enriched cells from forest soil in Barre Woods Harvard Forest LTER site, Petersham, Massachusetts, United States -... | ecosystem: Environmental > Terrestrial > Soil > Temperate forest >...
CATCGGCTTCAATCAAGATCGCGGCGATCAGATTCGGATTGAAAACATTCAGTTTCAAAAGCCTGAAGTCGATGACAAAACTCAGGAACAATTTGTCACCGCGACGAATGCCACTCAGTGGAAGATGTTCATGATCGACAACGCGAAGCTCATCGGAGTGGTGTTGATCGCAGGAATTATCTTCCTCATGATGATTCGACTTGTGAACTCCTATGCACCGCCGATGAATGTAGCTTATGCCAATTTGATTGGCCAAGAAGCGGGTAGGGTTGCCGAAGTACTTCCTGCAAAAGGTAATGTGAACATCATCAAGCGTGATGATCCCGCAGCAAGAGATAAGGCTGAGCAGATAGCCGGTCAAATTCCGGAGCTTGCGCAAAGACGAGAAGGCGGTCAGATCAATTTCGTTGAAAGCGACAAATCGATCACTGTCGAAGCCGCGGTAACTTCGGAAGAAAAACTCCGTTTACAAGCGGCAAAACTCCAAACGGAACACATCATCAAGAATGATATGAACGAAGCAGTTCAAGTGATCCGCGGATGGATGAACGAGGGGTAAGCAATGGCACCAGCAGCAGATGAAGCAGCTAAAGCACAACAGCAACCGAATGCAAATAATGCTGCAGCAGCCGTTAATAAGTTAAGGCTAAGCGGCGTACAAAAAGCAGCTGCGCTGATGCTGGCGATTGACAAAGCTTTGGCCAAACAGCTTTTTTCAAAACTCGAAGACTACGAAGTTAAAAAAATCACCGATGCGATGTTCGAACTTGGGATTGTACACCAAGATACAACCACGAATATTTTGAATGAATTCGTGAGGCGAACAGCCGCCGGAGGTTCACTTTCCGCAACCAGTCAAGAAATCAAAGCCCTTCTTGCGGATACGCTCGATGAAAAGCGGGCAAAGGATATTCTCTCCAGCCTCACCTCATTCAAAGACAATGCGCTTAAGAATCTCGGAACGTATGATCCGAAGACATTGGCAAACTTCTTAAGTAATGAGCATCCGCAAACGATTGCTTTGCTTCTTTCTCATTTGGGAACGGAAAAAATTGGAAACGTGATCAGGCTCCTTCCATCCGCCGTCCAGGCAGACGTGGTCATGCGAATCGCATTTCTCGAAGACATCACGCCAGAAGCTCTCAGCGATATTGAAGAGGCAGTAAAAGAGGCTCTCAAAGGGGTAGGATCGGCATCCAAGCACAAAATGGGAGGCGTTGAGTACGTCGCCGATGCTCTCAATAAACTGGATAAGAAGACAACCAACGACATTCTCGAAAGCATTACATCCAGTAATCCTGAATTGGCGGAATCCATCAAATCCAGAATGTTCGTCTTCGAAGACCTCGTTACAATCGACGATCGCGGGATCCAAGAAATTCTTAAGAATATCGACAATGCTGAACTCGCGCTGTCGCTCAAGATTTCGACGGAAGAACTCAAGGGTAAGGTTTTCAAGAATATGTCGGAGCGGGCCGCGAAGATGTTGAAAGAAGATCTCGACGTGATGGGACCAGTGAAAGTTTCAGATGTAGAAAAAGCGCAGTCCAATATTTTGAAGGTAGTGGATCGTCTGATCGCCGAGGGCAAAATCGTCATTGCCGGCGAAGGCGAGGAGAGTGTGGTCGTTTAATTTTCGAATCTCTAACGGATTCGAATCTTTTGGGTGAAGAAAAATGAGTCGTATCATACGTGGAAAGTCGGACGAAATTAAGTCCGTCAAAATTCGAAATATGCCCAGCTCCCAGGCAAGATCTTACACGGGTGCTGTTTTCAAAACGATTCAAGTTGAGGGAACCGTCACACTTCATGAATTGGAGGAGAAAGTTCAAACCGCCAGGGCCGAAGGAAAGCGAGAGGGATATGTTGAGGCCGAGAAAAAACTCGGTGCGCCATTGCGAGGATCTCTCGAAAACGTAGAGAAGATTCTGGATGAGATTTCCCATTTTCGAAGAGAACTTTTCAAAGAGGCGGAAGGTGAAGTCTTGGAACTCATTAAAGCCGTTGGAAAAAAAGTTTTTGCGAAAGAAATCTCCTTTGATCCAAACGCCCTTAAAGGAATTGTGGAAAAAGCCTTAGAGATTTTGGAGAAACAAAAGAAAATCGTTTTGCAAATCAATCCTAGCGATTATCAATTTTTCGTTCGAGCAAAAGCTGATTTTCTGGAGAAATTTAAAGGAATTGAAGAACTTGAATTGCTTTATGATTCACAGGTGCAGCCGGGAACCGTGGTCTTAAAATCCAAGACAGTGCAACTCGATGTGAACCTTGTACATCGTGACCGCGATTGAGGCGGACGGCGGCTTTGCGTCTTCTGTAAATAAAGATTTTTCTGGAAGCACGATGTGCACTCGTGCCTTTTCAACTCCATCGATCACAGAAATCGTACGGGCCAACTCACCTTGGACGGCGCGAATATAATTGATTCGTTGTTGGAATTCTGTTTCTCCGAAGTTCTTCTGATCGAAAAGTTCAAATCCAACGCCGCCTCCGCGAGGAAGTCCTTCAGAAGCTAGTAGGTTTCTAAGCTCCAGCACGCGATTCCCGGGAACCAAAATGGAGTCCCCTTTCATTTGCACTTGAACATTCATAGATTGAAGGCGTTCAGCGATTGCGTTGGAATCGGTTAGGTTCAGATTGGTGAAAAGATATTGATATCCAGAATATTTATAGTGGGATTGCAACAGAATTCCCGCAGAGATCGCTCCAAGAATCACGATAAAGAATGATAATTTGGCTCCCACCGGGAGCGCTTTGAACCAAGAGTTAAAATTGAGTAAAAATTCCATGAAAAATTAAGACCCCTCTTATATCGGCATCTTCATTATTTCTTGATAAGCTTCAAGTGCCTTGTTTCGAACTGTTACCAACATACGAAGCGAACTGTCTGCCATTTCCATTGCCAAAACGGCTTCGTGCAAATTTCTCGATTTTCCCGTCGCAAAATCAGTCACTTGGGTCTCAGCATTTTTTTGCAGATGATCCACCTCGCCGATCTTCGACTGCAGCATGTCGCTGAATGCGGTATCCTTGCTATCTTGTGCTTTGGATTTCTCAAATATTTTTTCGAGCTCAGGTGAAAGCTTGATCGAACTAGGAGAAAATGAAGATTCTATTTTCATTAGTTATTCCTTCCGATCGAGAGAGCCGCATTGAGCATTTCTTTGGCAGCGTGCATTGCCGTGACGTTCGCTTCGTAGGATCGAGTTGTCTGCAAGATATCCGTTAACTCACTTACTGAATTCACGTTCGGCATATTGACGAAGCCTTCTTTGTCGGCATCCGGATTATTGGGGTCATAAACCCGAGGACCGGGGGTCTGATCTTCTACGATGTCCGAAACTTGAACCGTAGAGATTTTTTTTGAGGCCTTATCCAAAGTTTTATCAAAACTATCCGGCCGAACTTCTTGAAAAATTGGATCCTTACGACGATACGGCCCCGTTCCATCCGCGTTGTGAGTGGTGTTGGCATTCGCCAGGTTTGAAGAGAGCACATTCAAGCGGGTACGCTGAGCTGCGAGACCCGAAGCTGAGATTTTTAAAGCTGTTAAGAGATCCATGACTTTTTTCGTCCTATCCTATTACCGACTTCAACATCTGAATTCGTCTGCCAATGAATTCAGCCGTAGCGTTGTAAAGAATTGTGTTTTCTGAAAGCGCTTCCATTTGTTTGTCAATGTTCACAGAATTGCCATCGAGCCTCGGCACCCCATCATCGATTGTTTCCAATGTGGGCTGAATTTTATTCAAGCGATCTGAGTCTTTTGTGAGTGCGGCTTTCTGAAGAGCACCCTCAAACGAGACTTGAACGGGCCGGTAACCAGGCGTGTCAGCGTTTGCTATATTGGAGGCGATCGCTGAATGACGCGCCAGTCGAAGCGACATCGCTTTCGACAAAACCTCTAAGTTAAATTGGCTTGAGCTCATGATTTTTCTCGCCCCCATAGGTCTGCAAGTATCTCGCCACGGCCTGACGCGATGAAGGAGGCATCAAGCGGCGCATCGAGAGGAAAGCTAGGCCCAGTCTTGCCGAGTCCTCTTTGCCGATCCACTTGCCGGCCTTCGTCTTCTTCACGATACACTTTCAATTTATGGCGAAGAGTTCGCAGACTCATTCCGAGGCTTCGTGCAGTATGAGTGCGATTGCCGCTGTGTGCTTCAAGCGCATTTAAAATAATTTCTTTTTCCATCTCGCGAATCGATTTATTGGGCTGATGATGACGTGGCTTAGTTTGCGACGCATCGGCTCTTGGAGAAGAAACCAAGGCAGCTTGCGGCTGAATCTCATTTGAAAACTCAAAATGTTCCAACTGAATGATCCCGTTTTCACTCAGTACCGCGGCTCTTTCAATGGAGCGCTCGAGTTCACGAATATTTCCTGCCCAATCCCGTTTCATGAGCGCCGGAATTACTTCCTCAGAGAAGACAAGTTCGCGAGCTTGAATGATGGAGTGTCTGGCTAAGAACTCTTGAGCAAGAACAGGAAGATCGCTGACGCGGTCTTTCAAGGCCGGCAGAATAAAACGAACCCCATAGAGCCGAAAGAATAAATCCTCTCGGAACATACCACGTTGAACTAGTTTTTCTAAATTTCGATTCGTGGTGGCGATGATACGAACGTCGACTTTGAAAGATCTTTTTCCTCCCAGGCGGTCTACTTCGCCTTCCTGCAAAACACGAAGCAGTTTAGCTTGAAGAAGCGGATCTAGATCTCCGATTTCATCGAGCAGCATGGTCCCTCCATTGGCTTGCTCGAACTTGCCCATTTTTCTGTCCATAGCACCAGTAAATGCACCCTTTTCAAATCCGAAGAGTTCGCTCTCCAAAAGTCCCGCAGGAAGTGCTGCGCAGTTCACGGCAACCCAGGGTTTCGTACGACGCAATGACCAAGAATGGATTTGTTTTGCCAATAATTCTTTTCCTGTCCCAGAGGGGCCTTCGATGAGAACCGGAGCAGACGACTTCGCGGCGCGTTCTGCTTTTCGCAGAATGATCTGAAAACCGCTGTCATGCGAAAGCATCGAACGAATCGGAGATATTACCTCAACGCTACTTTCTCGACTTGCCGAAGCGCCGGGCTGAACTACAATTCTTTCGAGCTCTTCAAACCGAAAGGGTTTGCAAAGATAATCGTCAGCTCCAAGTTGCATGGCATTCACCGCGTGATGAACACTTCCATAACCCGTCATGAGCACAACCTTCGTTTGGGGCGACTGTTTCTTCACCTCTTTGAGGACGTCGAATCCATCCAGTCCGGGCATCTTAAAATCACTGATGACAAACGAGATCCCGGGATTCTGACGAAATTGATACAAGGCTTCTTCGCCCGAAGCTGCCGTTTCGACATCAAAACCTAATTGTTCAAGCGACACACGGAGACCATCGCGAATTCCTCGCTCGTCATCGACGACGAGTATCTTGAGTTGAGAAGAAGGTGCGGTCTGAGAACTAGGCATGGATATTGTCCTCCGAAGGCTGATGAGATGTCGACTTGAAGCAAGCCGTGGAATTGGATTTTGCAATTCTCAGTGTCACTTTCGTACCAACTCCTTTTGTGGATTCTAGATCAAGGGAACCGCCGTGAAGTGTGGCGATGGTTTTGCAAAACGCGAGCCCCAAACCACTTCCGTTGGCTTTAGTCGTAAAAAAGGGAGTACCAATGCGTCGAAGGGTTTCTTCTGAAATTCCCTCGCCAGTGTCTGAGATTTCAAAGACCGCATGATCCATCTCTTCATAAATGGAAAACTCAAGCAGTCCACCTTTTGGCATGGCTTGAACAGCGTTCATGCAGAGGTTCAACAGAACCTGTTGGAGAAGCTCCTGGTCGCATTTGAGTATGGGCTCTCCCTCCCACTGCAAGTCTGAAGTGGCTCGAACATTGGATGCTGTGAGCCAAAAACTGACGGCGGATAGAGTAGAATCCATGAGCTCTCGCAAATGAACATTTTCCAGCGAAAGAACGTAGCGCTGACCTAGTTGTTGTACTCGACTGACGACCGACTCTAATCGCGCCAGGCTTTCTGAAATGCTTTGGAGAGTGGATCCAAGCGAAGCCCCTCTTTGCACCGCATCGAGCTGAAGCCGAATCGTTTGCAGTGGATTTCGTATTTCATGAGCCAAGGTTGAAGCTAAGAGATTTAATCCGTAATCAGCTTCAATCTGTTTCATTTGACCCATGGTTTGAAGGTCAGTTGAAGATTCGGATGCCATACTTCACCTCCATCTGAACACTTTTGATATAATTCTGAGCCGCTTTCATCCAAAGATTGGCTGGATCATCCGACTTTACGACCGCGAACGCTTTGAGGGCGGAAGCCCTATCTTCTAACCCAAGGTAACATTCGCCAATTTGGTAAAGTGCGTGTGACAAAAACGGTTCGTCCTTAATCTCGTGCGAGACATCTTGGTAAGCTTCTAATGCCCGAACGTAATCTCGCATTTCGAAGTAAAGATCAGCGATTCGATACCTACTTACTTTCAGCAAAAACAAATCTTTTTCAGTAATTTCTTGATTTTCTGCCGAGAGGGGAGATTTTCGAGCGTCGGTGATCATCCGAACAAATTTTTCATACGATTCAATAGCTTTTGGAGTGAGAGTAATTTTTTCGTACTGCTCGGCCAAACGCATATGTACTTGGCGAATTTCAAAAAGAGCCGAAGGTCTGCCTTTGGCTTTCAAGACGGCTTTTTCAAAATGAATGATGGATTGATCTGTATTTTTCAGCGCCGAATACAGCATTCCCCAATACATTTCATAGAGGTAATCCAGTGGAGTTAAGGGATACGCGAAATTGAATCGGCGAAGTCGCTCACTTGCCTTTTTTAATTCATTCCGGGTGATCAAGATATCCACGAGCTTAAGCAGTGCTTCCTGTCTTCCTTCGGAAGTTTTTTCGAGATAGACAACTCGGTTGAGGATTTCTGAAGCTTTGTCGTAGAGAGACAATCTCTTTGCGGCATCTGAAAGTTTAATCAAAACCCTAGTGTCATTGATGTCTTTGAGTTGTCGATCGTAAACCAGATAAGTGGTCAATGCAGCGAGATAATCTTCACGATTATAATAATCTAGAATTTGGACTTCGACCGTATAAATAAACTTATCGTGGACCCATTTCTGATTGTCGCTCTGGTCAAATAGATTCAAGTATTGACTCAGCACCTCTTGCGCCTTTGGAATAATTCGAAACGCAAGCAGCTGCTGAGCCAGCTTGGCTAATGCCAAAGCGGCCACGGTGGTATTTTTTGCATCACGAGCATTTTCGAAAGATGACTGAAGAAGTTTTTCGTTCTGCTTCGAAGCTCGTAAATCGTTAGTGATGTAAAATAAATCGGCGATTCTCATTTTTGCGATGGATTGAGCCATCGTATTGCTTTTGTACCGGACAAGTACGTCATCATAGAGCTGTTCCGCCGCCTTGTTTTGGTTTCTGTAAAGATAGGTATCACCCAGTCGGATGATCAAAAAGGGCGTCAGGCTATGGGTCGGGAAAAGATTGATAAGATCCTGAAATAATTTTGCACTTTCTGCGTATTTATCATTTAAGAAAATGGTCTCCGCGTAATAAATACGATCGACGTACTTATCGTCGGCTTCAGGATCATTCAACATACGTAGGTTCTGGATTTCGTCCGAATGAAATTTCTCGAGTTGAGTATAAGTTTTCAAACCATTTTTGAAATCGCCCTTTCGAAAAAGAATGAAAGCCTTTCGATAAGCTGAGTCTGCCGCCGCTCGCGACCGCGGATAATGATCAATGATATAGGAAAACTCGAAGGTTGCTTTGAGATCGTCCTGAGAAAGAAATGCGTCTTCTCCGATCAATAAATGATAAAGAGCTGCGAGCTCATTTTCGCCATGTTCTTTGATCGCACGTCGGCAAGTTTCTACCGAGTCGTCATAAAATCCCATTTGAAGCTGGGTGAGCGCAATTTGATAGAGAACGCGAGGTACCTGAAGATTCAAGGGGAATTCGCGAAGCACATCTTGGTATTCTTGAAGAGACAAACTAAGCCTTCTCTTTTCTCCTTTTTTCAACTGAATCTCATACAGAAAATCGGCCTTTACGATTTGGATCCACTCGCTCAGCCCCGATTTTTTATGAGTCTTTAGAAAATTGGATGCGTCGATATAAGCCTTATCGACGCTGCCTGCGGCACGAAGATTGAACAGTTTTTCTAATGTATCGCGATCTTTATCGAGCTGAAGGTCCTTCGGTAACTCAGAAGTCGTGAAGTAAACAGGTTTCAAAAGAATCTGAGGCATCGGAACGAATGCCGAAAGATTAATTCCCTTAAGGTCGCTTAAGGTTCTGAGACGGTCGGCATCAACGCTTGGCTCTGCGGCTTTTGCTGCAACCCAGTGAAGAAAAACCATCCATAAAAAAATGGCGGCAATTGTGATGCGCTTAAAAAACCCCGATTTCATTCCGTATGAAACCAAAGCAATTAAGATGCCAAACTCAGCAAAAAATGAATCGGCAAAAAGTTCTCTGGTCTCAGCCTCTTAGTAATTACGCTCCACTCCGAGCTGACGCGCGTCTGATCGGAAGCTCGACAAATCCTTGACGAAAAACGTTGGGAACTTGATTGGAAGTGTGCGTCTCAATAATCTTTTCAAAACTCCATCTTTCGTTTCAATTTGTCAGCCTTTGCATGATCAGCCTGCATTTTTTTCAAAGCAATAGAAGATACAATTCTAACCGCTCTTTTTCATTCATATTTTTTCCAGACTGATTTGGCCTCTTTTTTGCAAGTTCGATCTTTGTGGGAGGGTCCAGGAGTGGTGCGTGCCGAGAATCAATTTCGCCCGTTTTGTGTGGACTCTATTTGGATTCGCATTTCATTTTCTTTTAAATCGATTTGATGTCGGCGCACAATCTGGTTCCGAGTGCTTAATCCAAGGTGAACTTCGCGTCGAGATTGCAGATGATTTCATTCATGGCTCGAGTTTCGTAACGTACAAAATCCAAGAGAATACGTCTCAGCGAGTTCTCAAAGTTGAATTTCAAAGCGGCCCTGTTCATCAGTGGAATCCGGGACAAGTGACGATCCGCGGACATCTAGAGGCTCACGATCATTTTATCGTTTCAGACGATGAGTCGACTCATATGTCTGCGACTGGGAATTCCTCCCCTTTCGATCTGGCACCAATTTGCACGATACCGCGCGATCTTTCATCTTCACAATCGGCGCTTCGGCTCAGTCTTCAAGATTCAGCTGCATCTGCAACCACTCCCGCCCTAGCGGTTCCTATTTTGCATAGCAATCCCAATGCGCCCACGAAGTTGTTCTTACAATTTGGTGGAGCACCTTCGCTCGTTTGGAATGGAGAGAGTATCCCGCCCACACCTCCCTTTGACCTAGATGGAAATCCTCAAAATCTTTCTGCGCTGGAGTCGTCCACAATTCATGACATCTGGGCCGGAGTCTCAGAAAAATATTCCATCTTTAATATTGATGTAACCACCGAACCGCCTTCCGATATGGGGCATCTCCATGCCGCTGAGATCATCATCGGCGGCGATGGCTCTTGGTATTCGCACCCAGCAGGTGGAGCTGGACTTGTCGGTTCATTCGCGAATCCAAAACTCGAAAATATCGGATTCGTCTTTTCCGATCGGACTGGAGAGACCAGTTCGATCATCGTGGATGAAATCGCCCATGAGGCAGGCCACGGTTTCGGTTTAGTCCATCAGAGTGTCTACGACTCAACGGGTAAACTCTTTGAAGAATACAACCCCGGCGATGCACTTGCCGCTCCTCTGATGGGAACCGCCTACCATTCAGCTCGTGGCAAGTGGTGGCTCGGCAGATCGGTGCTAGGTTTCAATAACATTCAAGATGATCTGGCAGTTCTTTCTTCGGCCACCAACGGATTTGGCTACCGCCAGTGGGGTTATGGCACCGATGCAAACTCCGCTGTCACTCTTACAAGTGATAATGGGGTGATTTCGAGCCTCGGAATTCTTGTGCGGGCTTCTGACAAGCATTGGTTTTCATTTCAAACTTCAGGCGGAACTTTGACAATTAATGGGAATGTAGCGGACATCACTCCCATGCTTCATATCAAGCTCGAGCTCCGAGATGCCGAAGGGCAGCTTCTCGTGACTCAAGATACACCGAATTTGAATCAGACGATTTCGACGCAATTACCCGAGGGTAGATACTATTTGGTGGTCGGAAGTCACGGCTCTTACGGTGACGTGGGCCAATTCCAGATTTCGGGGTCGATTCCCACACTTTCAAATTCACTCACCGCACCGAGCGGGCTCGCAGCAACTCAAGATCAAAACAATCATATATCACTTGAATGGAATGACTCATCGGCAGTTAGTCAAATTAGCTTTGAAATCCAGCGAAGTTCGGACAGTGGACACACGTGGATGTTGATCGGCACACCTTCCGCGACCAATTTCGTCGATTCATCAGTTCAGCTCGGTCAAGATTATCAATATCGCGTTCGAGCAGTCTCGGGAGGCACCACTTCTTTTTACTCCAACTCAATCTCCCTACATACCACCGCGACACCAACCACGACTCCACCACTTTTTCCCAACATTCCCAACAATGGTGTTGGTGGGGGCCTTTTTAACGTCAGCAACAATACTTCTCAAGATACCTCAGGCGGTAGCGCCGCTATCGCATCTCAAGATTCCTCGCGAGATCCCGGAGGTTGTAGCCTCGTTACCCCGAGAAATTTTGGCGCGAGCGGCTTCCCACTGATTTTCTTTCATTTATTCTGCAGCGTAATTATTTGCTGGATTCGAAAGCAGGCGAAATCTTTACAAGAGTAATGGAATTTAGACAAGCGCTTGCGCTTTTTCCAAAAATGCGAGGGCGCGAGGATTCGTTGGCTCATCGCGAAGCACTTCAGAAAAACATTCAATCGCGGAATCCCTTCTTTTCAATTCCAAATAGAGAATTCCAAGATCGACTTTCGCCTCCGAAAAATGCGGAAGCAATTCCACCGCTCGTCGAAAGATTTGGGCAGCTTCTTCAAACCTTCGCAGCTGACAGAGACACTGCCCTTTTGCGCGAAGAGCCACGAAAGACTTGGGATCTATTTTCAAACAATGATCAAAGGATTTGAGAGCCAAGGGGAAATCATTTGCCAAAAGTCGGCTAACCCCCAAATTCAACCACGCATCGTGATAGAAGGGATCGACCTCTAGGCACTGTCGCAAAAACTTCTCACCCTCCGCGATTTTACCCTTCAAAATTAAGGCATAACCCAAATTGGACAGAACTTGTGTTTTTCGCGGATGAGCTTTGTCGGCGCGCCTGAACATTTCGATCGCTTCGTCAAAGTTTTGATTGGCGAAAAATTCATTGCCGAGCTCAAAAAGGACGTACCAATTCTCGGGGTTCGATTCCAGTTCTGCGCGAATGAGTTTTTTGTAAAGATGCGCTTTACCTTTTTCTTCGAACGCTTCTTGCGAATGACCAAAATGGTGAAAATAAATATCGACAGCAGGAGGAATCGGACTGCGTCCATCTTTCCATCCTGGAAGCGTGGGCTCCACCGTTTCATGAATCTTTCCAACAAAACGCACACCTGGAAAACGGCGAAACAGTCGAATACTTGGGTATGTGAGAAAACCTCGATAACCACGTTCCCACTGGGCGTACTCGCCCCGGCAAACCTGATAAGATGGAGTCGTCACTCGCGAAGGATCATTCGTATAGGCACGAGTCCAACATTGGTAACCTACACCGTCTTTTTGTGTGAGCTCGCGAAAACGAGGAAAATCTTGAGGATCCAATCGTTCATCGGGATCAATTTTCATGACCCAAGGCTGCGTCGCTTGTGAAAGACTCACGTTTCGGGCTGTCGCGAAATCCCCAGGCCAAGAAATCGAAGATACTTTCGCGCCTTTACTTCGCGCAATTTCGATGGTTCCGTCCGTGGATCCCGTGTCCACTAAGATGAACTCTGTGACGAGAGGCTTGAGGTGATCAATGCATTCCCCAAT
>Ga0207108_1143_pt1 | contig 11960 bp, 8 predicted proteins | sample Alteio_BWMinHeat_76_FD_153562 | JGI IMG/M metagenome (GOLD analysis project Ga0207108, IMG submission 153562) | Enriched cells from forest soil in Barre Woods Harvard Forest LTER site, Petersham, Massachusetts, United States -... | ecosystem: Environmental > Terrestrial > Soil > Temperate forest >...
CTGTGGTGAATGTGGATTCTCTTCAAAAACAAGATGCAATAAATGATAATCACAAAGAAGTGCCCTGGCGATTTGGATTTAATCACCTTGTTAATCTGAACCCAAATAATTCCGGCATCTGGACTACCTTGAATAATGGCGACCGCATTTGGCAATTAGGGATTCATTGCCCAGATGCCGTTACTGTGAATATTGCTTTTGATGAATTTCATATTCCCAAAGGGGCAAAAATGTTTGTCTATAATAAAGAAAAGGATCATGTTATAGGAGCCTTCACAGACAAAACCAACCAGGCGGATCATCAACTGGGATGTGACTTGATTCCAGGTTCATCTATCGTTGTGGAATATTATGAGCCCGCAAGTGTGGACTTTCATGGCACGCTGAATATTTTCAGGGTGACGCATGGGTACAGAAGCCTGTTTCATTATTTAATGAAATCTTTTGGCAGTTCGGGTCCATGCGAAAACAATGTTGTCTGTAATCCCAATTGGTCTAAGGAAAAACGAGGAGTTGCCTGCATTGTGGTTAATGGAAATGAAAACTGCTCGGGAAGTTTGATTAATGATGTTCCAAGTGATGGCACTCCTTATTTTCTTACTGCGAATCATTGCAGTGGTGCAAATGATTTCGGTACATGGGTATTCCGATTTAATTGGGAAAGCCCTACTTGTGCCACTTCAACAAATGTCACCGGGAATTCCATTTCAGGGTCTGTTTTAAAAGCGAATAATGCACATTCAGACTTTTTACTTTTGCAATTATCCAGTACACCACCAGACAGTTTTAATCTGTATTATGAGGGCTGGTCAAACCTATGGGTATTTGCCGATAGTACCACAGGGATTCATCATCCTGGTGGAGATATTAAGAAGATTTCTTATGCCCTGGCTCCTACTCATGATGGCTATCTTCAAAACGAAGGTAATGGTGATGCCGATGTATGGAGAATAGGACAATGGACGGACGGTGTTACTGAGTCAGGCTCATCGGGATCGCCTTTGTTTGACCAGAATCATCGCATAGTTGGGCAGCTATATGGAGGACCTTCTGACTGTGCTGCCGCCACAGTGAATAAGTATGATGTCTATGGAAAATATACTACCTCATGGGATTATGGAACTACCTCAGCCACTCGATTAAAAGATTGGCTTGATCCTAATAATACAGGAGCTTTGGTGAACGATGGCTTCGACCCGAATGTAACACCTTTCACCCTTGATGCAGGCATCCTGAACATCAATGCCCCTACCCAAATGAATTATTGCAATGACACCATTACGCCGGTTGTTGTATTGAGGAATTATGGCACTACTACTTTGACTTCTGTGCATTTCAATTATCAATTGGATAATGGAAGCATACATTCTTTTGGGTGGTTAGGTTCGCTTGCTCAGTATGGAATGGTAACTTATACTTTGCCTAATATCGTTGTAGGGGATGGCACCCATTTATTGAAGGTATTTACCTCATCACCCAATGGTGGAACAGACTTGAATCCGTCTAATGATACAGCAACTGTGGTCTTCGTAACACAACTTAATAACTTCCCGATCACAGAGGGATTTGAGCATTCTGTTTTCCCCTACCAAACCTGGAGAATAGGTAATCCCGATGGTAATGACACCTGGTTCAGGAATAATTCTGTCGGAGGATTTGGGAGTAGTTCAGCTTGTGCGGAATTTGATAACGATACTAACAGAGGTTTTTATTTGGGGCAATATGATTCCATTTATTCACCCACAATTGATTTTAAGTATGCAACAACTCCTATAAAACTAACCTTTAGTATAGCATACCGACAATACATTACCACTATGAACGATTCTTTGCTGGTTGCTGTTTCTACTGATTGCGGTTCCACCTGGTCAAATGTTTATGCCAAAGGAGGCTCAACACTATCTACCGTTTCAGGAACTCAAGCTTCAGCATTCACTCCCACAAGCGGGCAATGGAGAAAGGATTCTGTCATGCTGAATCAATTAGCCGGACTAAGAAATGTAATATTCGCCTTTGCAAATTATAATGGGAATGGGAATAATATTTATCTGGATGATATCAATATTTCAATTGGGAATACAGGGATTCCATCACAGTCGAATAATGTATCCGTTTTTAATATCTATCCTAATCCAACCAATGGTTTATTGAATCTCTCCATTTCATTAGCATCATCTTCAACTATAACAATTGATGTTTTAAACTTATTAGGCGAAGTTGTTGTGAATAGGAATATTGATAATACTATAGGAGGGAATTATACAATGGACCTTTCTAATTTGTCACAGGGAATCTATTTCATCCAGATAAAAACCAATAAGGAAACTATTGTAAGGAAGATTTCATTGCAGAAATAGTGTTAGAAAATTTATGACGAAAGTATTTATTTATCCTAATTATTTTTCTTAATTTTGCAGCGATATAAGAATAGAGAATTATAGCATAATAAATCATGGCAACACAAAATCCGATAGATTATCTCCCGATCATTTTCCAATTTATAGTAGCAATGGGCTTCGTGGTATTTGCTATGCTTGGCTCCCATTTATTAGGTCCTAAGAAACATTCCAAAGTAAAGGATGAAAACTTTGAATGCGGCATCGAGCAAAAGGGTAACGCACGGCTTCCTTTTAATGTGAAATACTTCCTTACAGCTATCCTCTTTGTGTTGTTTGATGTGGAAGTAATCTTCATGTATCCCTGGGCAGTGAACTTCAAGGAAATGGGCTGGTTTGGCTTCAATGAAATGCTATTATTTATCGTTTTTTTAATGCTTGGATTCTTATACATTATCAAGAAAGGCGCTTTGGAATGGGATTAATTTAACGTTGAATAAAATTTAATAAAATGACAGAAATAGTTGAAGCACCGGCAGGATACAGCGGACATGGATTCTTCACCACAAAATTGGAGGATGCAGTAGGATTGGCAAGGAAGAATTCCATCTGGCCCCTGCCATTCGCAACCTCTTGCTGTGGAATAGAATTCATGGCGACTGCAGCATCGCATTATGACTTAGGAAGATTCGGATCAGAGCGATTAAGTTTCTCACCACGCCAGGCAGATTTGTTGATGGTAATGGGAACAATTGCAAAGAAAATGGCTCCTGTTTTAAGGCAAGTTTATGAGCAAATGGCTGAACCTAAATGGGTGCTTTCTATGGGCGCATGTGCTTCCAGTGGCGGGATATTCGATACATACAGCGTCTTGCAAGGGATAGATAAAATTATTCCAGTTGATGTGTATGTTCCAGGTTGCCCACCACGCCCCGAACAAGTTCTTGATGGCATCATGAGGATACAGGAATTGGTTCAGAAAGAGGAATTCGGAAGAAGGAAATCTCCTGAATACCTGAAGATGCTCGAAGGCTACGGAATAAAATAATCATGGCACTAACGATAGAAAGAGTTACAGAGAAGCTGAAGGAGAAATTCGGGGATGATATTCTTGATATAACTTTGAATTATGACTTCATGACTTATACCTTGAAGCGTGAAAGAATTGTTGATGTAGTAAGGTTTTTGTACGATGACGAAGAACTGAAATTTCAATTTCTGACTACGATGTGCGGTATGCATTTCCCCGATGCAAAAGAGCAATTAGGAATGGTCTATCAATTGCACAATATGATTGACAATGTCAGGGTACGATTGAAGATTTTCTTTCCTCTCGAAGATCCTAATGTCCTTACATTAACAGGAATATTTTCCACCGCTAATTGGATGGAAAGAGAGGCTTATGATTTCTTTGGAATCAAATTCACAGGGCATCCAAATATGAAAAGAATCCTCAACATTGACGAGATGGATTACTTCCCGATGCGTAAAGAATATGCAGTTGAGGATGCTACACGCACTGATAAGGATGACACGATGTTTGGACGGGAGTAATTAAGGAGATTAATAAATAATTTATGGAAACAATATTAGATATTCCAAAGCAGGAGAAAGAATATTCCTACCTTAATTTAGGACCGACCCATCCTGCTACGCATGGTATTTTTCAGAATGTTTTGAAGATGGATGGTGAGAAGGTGGTTGATGCAGAATCAACGATTGGGTACATTCACAGGGCATTTGAAAAACTTGGCGAACGCAAACCTTTTTACCAGATTCCCCCTCTTACCGACCGCATGAATTATTGTTCTTCTCCTATCAATAACATGGGTTGGCACATGACAGTTGAGAAATTGATTGGTGCAGAGATTCCAAAGCGTGTTCAATATATGCGCATTATCATTATGGAACTCTCAAGGATTGCCGATCATCTTATTTGTAACAGTGTAATTGGTGTTGATAGTGGTGCATTGACTGGTTACTTTTATTTGTTTGAGCAGAGGGAAGATATTTATGAAATATTTGAAGAAATATGCGGTGCAAGACTGACTACAAACATTGGGAGGATAGGTGGTTTTGAAAGAGACTTTAATGAGACTGTCTGGAGGAAGATTGAAAAGTTTGTGGATGTTTACACAAAGGTTCTTGGTGAATTTGAAAGGTTATTAAATCGTAATAGAATATTCGTTGATCGTTGCGTAGGTGCTGGTCCCATCAGTGCCGAACGGGCTTTGAATTATGGCTTCACAGGTCCTAATTTGCGTGCTGCCGGAGTTGATTATGATGTGCGCGTTGCTTTCCCTTATTCTGGTTATGAGGACTTCGATTTTAATATCCCGGTTGGTACGAATGGCGATACTTATGATCGCTATATGGTGCGTAGTCAAGAGATGTGGGAGAGTTTAAAGATTATCAAACAAGCTATTCAAAAGTGTGATAGAACAGGTCCATTCCATGCTGATATTCCAGACTTTTATTTACCTCCGAAAGAGGAAGTTTATACCAGCATGGAGGCTTTGATTTATCATTTCAAAATAGTGATGGGTGAGACCGATAAACCTATCGGCGAGGTCTATCATTCTGTGGAAGGTGGTAATGGCGAACTCGGGTTTTATTTGGTAAGTGATGGTGGTCGTCAGGCTTACCGCTTGCATTTCCGTCGTCCTTGCTTTATTTATTATCAGGCATATCCGGAGATGATTAAGGGAGGTTTTTTATCGGATGCCATCCTTACTTTGAGTAGCATGAATGTGATTGCAGGTGAGCTGGACGCTTAAAATCAATTAGGAATTACGAATTAAAAATTACGAATTATGGAGAACAAATTTCAGTTTACTGCAGAGGCTACTGCTCTTGCAAATAAAATTATCAAACGTTATCCCGAAGGCAAATCGAAGTCGGCTTTGTTGCCTTTGCTTCATATTGCTCAAGGTGAGAATCATGGTTGGTTGAGTGTGGAGGCTATGGATTATGTTGCTGACTTCTTGAAGTTGCAGCCGATAGAGGTTTATGAGGTGGCTTCCTTCTATACGATGTATAATCTTAAGCCTGTAGGGAAGTATGTTTTAGAAGTTTGTCGCACAGGTCCTTGTTGCCTGAATGGTGCAGAAGATGTGATTGATTATCTCCAAAATAAATTAGGAATAAAAGTTGGCGAGACCACTCCCGATAGAAAATTCACCATCAAGACTGTCGAGTGTCTTGCCTCATGCGGCACTGCCCCGATGATGCAGGTGAGGATGCACTATCATGAAAACTTGAACAAAGAAAAGATTGATGGATTGCTGGTGGAATTTGCGGATTCAAAAAATTAAAATACAATGAGCAAAAAAATTTTATTAGAACATATCAACACCCCAAACCTCACAAACATTGATGTTTACATGGGGACTGGTGGTTATAAATCTGTAGAGAAAGCTGTGAAGACCATGACTCCTGATGAGGTGACGGAGGAGGTGAAGAAGTCGGGGTTGCGTGGACGTGGCGGCGCTGGCTTCCCTACTGGAATGAAGTGGAGTTTCCTCGCAAAAGGTACTGGCAAGCCAAGTTATTTGGTCTGCAATGCCGATGAAAGTGAGCCTGGGACTTTCAAGGACAGGTTCTTGATGGAGTTCAATCCTCATAGTTTGATTGAGGGGATGATTACTTCGAGTTATGCTTTGGGGGCGAATACTTCCTACATATACATGCGTGGAGAATTCACTTGGATATTTCCGATTCTTGAGAAAGCGATTGATGAAGCTTATGCCAAAGGATTTCTTGGAAAGAACATTTTGGGGAGTGATTATTCTTTGGATTTATATGTTCATCCGGGTGGTGGTGCTTACATTTGCGGCGAGGAAACTGCGCTCCTCGAATCACTGGAAGGCAAGCGTGGAAACCCGCGTATCAAGCCGCCTTTCCCTGCTGTCTGGGGGTTGTATGGTTGCCCTACTGTGGTGAATAATGTAGAAACCATTGCTGATGTTCCCTGGATTGTAAATCATGGTGGCGATGAGTATGCCAAGATTGGAATCGGGCGTAGCACAGGTACTAAATTAATCTCTGCCTGTGGCAATATCAATAAGCCGGGTGTCTATGAAATCGAGTTGGGATTGCCTGTTGAAGAGTTTATTTTCTCTGATGAATATTGTGGCGGCATTGCCGGTGGCAAGAAGATGAAAGCGGTTGTTGCCGGTGGTTCTTCGGTGCCTATTTTGCCTGCTGAATTGATTCTTAAAACTGCTAAAGGCGAGCCTCGTTTGATGACTTATGAATCCTTATCCGATGGTGGTTTTGCTACCGGCACTATGCTTGGTTCGGGTGGCTTTATTGTCTTTGATGAGAATGCCTGCATCGTGCGGAATACCTGGAACTTCACACAGTTTTATCATCATGAAAGTTGCGGGCAATGCAGTCCTTGCCGCGAGGGAACCGGATGGATGGAAAAGGTGTTGCATCGCATAGAAAATGGTCATGGAAACATGCGCGATATTGACCTTCTTGTTGATGTTGCGCGTAAGATAGAAGGCAATACGATTTGTCCCCTTGGCGATGCCGCCGCGTGGCCCGTTGCCAGTGCTATCCGTCATTTCCGTCATGAGTTTGAATATCATATCCTCCATCCCGAGAAGGTGAAGGACAGGAATCATGCACCGGTTCCAGTCTTACAAGAAGTATAAGTTTTATAATCTTCAACGTCGTGTTGCAGCCCGCCAATGCGGAGCTATCACACGACGATGATAAAAAAATTGATACGATTGCTGAACTATCCATCCTTCTTTCGGGTTTTTCTCCCGAACCTTTTGGGTCTTAGGAGCATTTAAAAGTTAATATTTGGCTCCTTGCTCATGTCTCCAATTTTCGAAAATACGAGACTTGGCTCATTCCTCATGCCTCCAATTTTTGAAAGTACGAGACTTGGGGGGATTCCTCTTGTCTCGTATTTTCGAAAATATAGCTCTTGAGGGATTCCTCATCGTCCATATTTTTGAAAATATGGACGATGAGGAATCAATTTTAAGTCTTTTTTGTAATACGAAATGATATGAGGAATTCCCTATAACTTTTATAATTAAATTAAATTAAATAATAATTCAATTAAAATAATATATTATGAGTTTATAAAGAAAATAAATCAGTACAGATGCAAAAATTCAAGCCGCCCTGAATGCCTCCATCGCCAGACTCACTGCATTATTGCTTGCACGTTATATCATCTACCTTCTAAAAGAATGAAATTTTATAGTCCCACACGTGCCGAATCAGGATTCATTTCTTTCCTCCTTTTATGATTGCGACCTTTTTGGGAGCAACAATAAAACGATGATGAAGAGCATTACTTCACTGAAGAGCAATTATTAAACCATCATCACCTTGAACTATAGATTTAAAATATTTTATAAGAAACTTCTGTGAACGCGTAGGTCTTTTTTATGATACCATTTTTTATTTCTAATAAGAAAACTAACTTTGCCAAATTAAATAATAAAACAAACGCTGATGAAAAAGATTTACCTGGTACTGTTACTATCGTCTTTCCTTGTTAATGCAGCCTTTTCACAAGAATGGGTAAGGATGATGAATGATAAAAACACAAACTTCTATTCTGCACAAAAAGAATTTAACTCCTATTGGAAGAAAGAAGAAAAGAAAGAAAATAACTGGCTCAAGAAGCTATTATTTAAAAAGAAAGATGCACAAGAAGAACAAAATGGTTGGGAAGTTTTTAAACGTTGGGAATATTTCACCGAGCAGCGTGTATTCCCTAAAGGAGACAGGATTCCTGCTTATCAGGCTTATAATGAGTTTGAAAATTACAAGAAGAAAATTCATTACAACGAAAACAATAATCACAAGATGAAGAATGCCGGAAACTGGGTTCCACTGGGTCCTTTTTCATGGCAAACTACTTCTTACAATCCCGGTATCGGCAGAGTTAATACTGTGGTTGTTGATCCTAATGATTCATTAAAGATTTATATCGGCTCTCCTTCGGGTGGGTTTTGGAAGTCTGTGGATGGCGGTATTACCTATACATGTACTACTGATCAGCTTGCTACGATAGGGGTTTCTTCCATAGCTATTGATCCGAATAATTCTAATATCATATACATCGGCACAGGTGATTGTGATGCCGGCGATACTTATACCATTGGTGTTTTGAAATCCATTGACGGTGGCAATACCTGGACACAGACAGGTATGGGTTATCAACCTATTCAAGGTAAAACAATTCACAGGTTAATGTTTCTTCCCGGCAGCAGTTCTGTGCTGTTTGCCGCTACCAATGATGGAATATATAAGTCTCTCGACAGCGGTAATACATGGACATTGAAGTTGAATACCTACATCAGAGACATGAAGTTTAAACCTTCTTCTCCTAATGTTATATATGCTGCGGGAAATTGGTTTTATAAATCCACAGATGGTGGAAATAATTGGTCTTTGATTACAAATGGCTTACCTTCAGGTAATAACTTGAATCGTCTTGCGATAGCTGTTACTCCTGCTAATCCTAACATGGTTTATGTTATAGCAAGCGATGGCAGCAACAGTGGTTTCTATGGTTTGTATGCCTCTACTAACAGTGCAGGAAACTTCTTTACACGTTCCACTACACCTAATGTTCTTGGGTATGCTACTGATGGAAGCAGTACCGGAGGTCAAGGTTGGTATAGTCTTACTATTGCCGTCTCCCCTACTGATGTCAACAAGATTTATGTAGGTGGTGTGAACATTTGGCAATCTAATGATGGAGGATTGGCATGGCATATCATTACTGATTGGTATTATCCGAACGGTATCTATCCTTATGTTCATGCAGATCAGCATTACATGGGCTTCGTTGGCAGTACTATGTATGTCGGGTGTGATGGAGGTTTCTTTACCAGCACTGACTTTGGTAATACCTGGAATGACTTGAGTAAAGGTATGCAAATAACTCAATTCTACAGGCTTGCAGGCACTCCGCAGAATGCTAATATGCTGATGGGGGGGTGCTCAAGATAATGGTTGTAATCACATGGTGAACAATCAATGGACTCATGTTCTCGGTGCTGATGGTATGGGAGTTGCCATTGATCCAACTAATGTAAATACCTTATATGCTGAATCGCAAGGCGGTGGAATGAATAAGTCAACTGATGGTGGCTTGTCCTTTCATGGTATAGCTCCTCCTCATAACGGCGGTGGTTCATGGATTACACCGTATATGCTTGATCCGAATAACGCTCAAACTATCTATGCAGGCTTTGTGAATCTTTGGAAAAGCACTGATGCCGGAGCGACATGGGATTCTATTTCTGCCTTCAATTATGTTGGGAATATTACTGCACTTAATGTTTCTTCTCTTAATTCAAATTACATCTATGCTTACAGAAATGATACCCTTTATAAAACTAATAATGGTGGTGCAACATGGAGCAATATCTCTGCCGGATTACCCTTGACTTCAGCCACCTTGACATACATTGCTCTTTCTAATACCGACACCAATCATATATGGGTTTCCTTTTCAGGATATACTAATTGGTTGAAGGTTTATGGAAGCAATGACGGTGGTGCCACCTGGTATAATTATACGGGAAATCTTCCTAATATTCCTGTCAATTGCATCATCTATCAAAACAATTCTTACGAAGGATTATACATCGGTACTGACATCGGGATATTTTATAAAGATACTACGCTTGCTAACTGGCAGCCATACTTCAATGGTCTTCCAAATGTCATCGTAAATGATCTTACGATAAATTATCAAACCAATAAAATCCGTGCTGCTACTTACGGAAGAGGTATGTGGGAATCTGCTTTATATACGCCTCTTTCCATTCCTCCGGTTGCTGCTTTTATTTCTGACAGACAATCTATCTGTCCTTCTGAAACGATTCGTTTTACTGATGAATCCACCAATTCTATTGCACAGTGGCATTGGAGTTTTCCCGGTGGAATTCCCGCTGTTTCCAATCAGCAGAATCCTTCTGTTACTTATCTTAATCCTGGTACATATCCTGTTTCTTTGGTGGCTTATAATATCTGGGGAACGGACACTGTAGTTCAAACTTCTTACATCACCGTTGCCTTCCCTCCTACTCAAAATCTTCCTTTGGTTGAAGGTTTTGAGGAAACCAACTTCCCTCCTACTCATTGGAAACTTATCAACACCGATAACAGCATTACCTGGGAACAATATATTGGTGCCGGTGGTCATGGAAACAGTCCCACATGTACTCGCATCAACAACTATGATTATAACAGTCCCGGCACGCTGGATGTACTTTTGACTCCTCCATATAATCTTGCTATTACTCATCATCCTGTTCTTCATTGGGATCATGCTTATGCTGTATATCCTGGTTATTCGGATACGTTGATAGTTTATTATACTACTGATTGCGGCATTACTAAACATACCATTTGGGAAGTAGGCGATTCTTTACTCGCCACTGCTTTGCCTACCAGCAATCGCTTTGTTCCAGGCTCCGGTCAATGGAAAACTGACTCCGTGAATGTCTCTAATTTAATGATCTATAATGATGTCCAATTCGGCTTTGAAAACGTCTGTGGTTTTGGAAATTATCTCTATCTCGATAACATCAATCTTTCCTATCTGAACACAGGTATTGATGAATTAAATAATACTGCTGACCTTACTATTTATCCTAATCCATTCTCTGACATCTTCACCGTTTCGATTAACAATAATATCACAAAAGATAATCATCTGGAAGTTTCAAATGTCCTTGGCGAGATGATTTATGAACAAGATATTCCATTAATAAATCATCAGACTATTGATATTGATCTGCATGGAATTTCTTCCGGTGTGTACTTCATAAGAATGAAATCAACAGATGGATTTGTGGTAAAGAAGTTAGTTAAGATTTAGACGAATTCCATTGTCATTAATCATTAAAAAGCTCCTGTTTAGGTTTAGTATATAAAAGGAAAACCCTCCATCACAATAAATTGAGATGAAGGGTTATGGTTTGAAAAATCAAACACTATTGATCAATTATAAGGAAATCTTTTTGGCTGTGGATCGGGCCAAACACCTTCTTCATCGGTTGTATTGGCAACTATGATAAAATTTGTCATTTGTCCCGGAGGACCTGATATTAACTGATCGGGACCACCAACTTTAAAACTCCATGTTTCCTGATCATAATCTCCAACGCCATAATAAACGGTATAGCTCTTTGCATATTTATTCTTCTTGGTTTTCACTCTCACTATACCAGGACCTTTTTTAACAGATAAATCAAAATCCTGTGCAGGAAGCTGACCCTTAAAATAAACAGGTGCATTTTTTAATCTGTAAGTAGTCAGATTAAACAAAGGCAAGTTTCCGTCAACCAGACCCACACAGCTTGCACAATTCTGATAAATTCCATCACTCAACTGCTGACGATAGGTATCTCTGGATTCTTTATCCGAACTGGAAATCTTTCCTCCGGGAATGTTTGCCAATGGGGTTAAGGCATCGGCAATCAATTTTAAAGAAGCCATCGTAGGAACACAATCAGCTAATTCTGTAATAGCGATAACACGTGGATACTTATCATAAAAGTAAGAACACAATTCCTTTGAATTTAATTTCCCTAATTGCAATGCAGTGATGATTTTCTTCCATGGTGGAGGAGG
>Ga0207108_1144_pt1 | contig 11942 bp, 10 predicted proteins | sample Alteio_BWMinHeat_76_FD_153562 | JGI IMG/M metagenome (GOLD analysis project Ga0207108, IMG submission 153562) | Enriched cells from forest soil in Barre Woods Harvard Forest LTER site, Petersham, Massachusetts, United States -... | ecosystem: Environmental > Terrestrial > Soil > Temperate forest >...
AGACGAGCAAGCCTTCCTCGGCGCTTCTGACCTGCGTGATCGGTTGGCTCTTGCCGACCACGTCCCGCTTCATGATCTGGGCCTTGGCGGCCTTGCCGGTGACCTCATCGTAATCCTCCAGCGACATGACCAGCATGGCGTCCGGATCCTCGCGGAATTTGACGAGGTTCGGCATGCGGCGGATGACGCTGCCGTCCTTGGTTTCGGAGAAGGTGGTCTTGTTGATCGGACCGAAATTCACGACGAAGCGGTCGTAGGCGTCGTTAAGCTGCCGGCGAGCCTCGTTGCGCTTGGCCTCGGGCCAGCCCTCGTTCTGGGATTGCAGGACGCGGCGGGCGCGGTCGCGCAGAGTGATCAGGCGGCCCATGCGTATGCCGACCAGGGGGCCGATCGAAGTCAGGGACTTGCCGCCATAGACGACGGGCACAGACTGCCCGTCCACGAACTGGTGAATGGTGCGATCGTCGTCCACGAAGAAGCTGCCTTCGCTAACGTGCTCCTGCGCCGGCGGGGGCGTGAATCCGTCTACGCCGAGGCTACGGCGTGACGAGGGCGCGGGCTGTTCCTCGGCGGGCGCTGCCTGGAAAGGAGCGTATTCTGGCAGCCGGCGGATGGCGTCGCGCAGCTGCTCGGCGAGGTCGCCGTTGGCGAGTAGGCTGTAGGCAGTGTCGCCTCCATAGAGGGTATCCTTGCGGCTCCAGGTTCCCAGGACCATCTCGGGGTGACGGAGGAAGTATTTGCTGATCGGGATCTCGGCTCCGTCGATGGCCACCGGCTCGACGCCGAGCCATTCCGGGTCGGCGTGGCGGGGCGGCTCAGCGGGCGCTCGCTTGCGAAGGAACACGATGTCGGTCACCACGGCCGTGCCCTCACGCTTGAAAGCATCGGAAGGCAGCCGGATGGCTCCGAGGAAATCGGCCTTCGAGGCGAGGTATTCGCGGACGGCGGCGTTCTGCTTGTCGAGCGTGTAATGCGACGTGACCAGGGCCAGCACGCCGCCCGGCCTGAGTGAGTCAACCGACTTGGCGAAGAAGAAGTCATGCAGCGACAGCCTCTGCCCGTGATAGTCGAGCTTGAGGTCGGCGAAGGGCACGTTGCCGATCACGGCGTCGATACCATTCTCGGGGAGGCGAGTGTCGCGGAAACTCTCGATGCGGATGTCCTGATCGGGGTGGAGTGCCTTTGCGATGTGGCCGGAGATGGAGTCCAGCTCAACGCCGATAAACCGCATCCCGGCTGCTCCCTGGCTCATGAAATTGCCGGTGCCGCAGCCGGGTTCCAGGACCGTGGCGTTGCCGGGGACGCCGAGGCGGGTAATCGCCTGGTGCATGGCCGCGATGACGGTGGGGGAGGTGTAGAAGGCGTTGAAGGTAGTGCGCTTGGCGCTGTCGTATTCCTCGGGCGTAAGCAGCGTATTCAGCTCCTCGCCCAGAGATTGCCAGGTGGCATCCTTGTAGCGGCCGGTGACCGGGTCGGGGAAGATCGACAAGGCGACGGCGCCGAAACCGGCGAAGCGCGCGAGCGCTTGGCTCTCCTCAGGGTTGGCGGTCCGCCGATCGTGCTCGATGTTCTTGACGGCGCGGATGGCGACAAGGATGTCGCGGGCTTTGGCTTTTTCGCCGCTGGCGATGGGGACAGGCGAAGTCGCGGAAGCGTGTTCGGACGGCGGCTTCTGTGGTCTCGGCAGCGGTGGCTCACTGGCCGGAGTAAGCTGAAGCCGTGAGGTGAGCGGCAGTGCCAGCTGGGCGATCGCCATAGCAGGGTCTCCTTCTAGCGTTCCCGGCCCCGCCATCGGGGCCTGACGGCACACCAGGGAATCAGCCCCAGGCCGGGGCTCCGCTCGCGCAGCGACCGGGCAAGCGGAAAGTTGGGGGAAAGCTTCAGGGGGAACCGGGTTTCCGCTTGCGCGGCCCGGCGGGCTGATTAGGGTGCCGTCGCTCAGGCCCTCGGGCGGGGTCGGAGTGGAGGAGAGAGCGTGATGGGAAGGAGAGGCATCGAAATCCAGCAGTCGCTGGCGTGAAGCCCTTACGCGGGCGGCGTAGGATGGCGGATGAACGTCATCGCCGCGTCGAGGGAAAGCGTTTCGCTCTCGTTCGAATGCGACGCGAGCGGCAAAGAGCTCTCCAGGTCGTGCAGAGCCATTTCCAGGGCCTCGCTCGCTGCCTGGCTCGCTTCGCTGCTTGGATTCGTCTGTGCCAGGCGGGCCTTCCAGGCTTCGTGGCGGGTCTTCAGCGCGGTGGCGTAAAGCTCCAAAGTCGGCAGGAGCATCCGTTGCTTTCGCAGCTGCTGGTGAATCTGCGGGCGGTCCAGCAGGAATTCGAGGACGATCGTTTTGTAGTTCATGTCGGTCTCCTTCGGAATGAGTAGGAATGCTCTCGCGAGGCTCGGCCGGGCCGGGCGGATGTTCGAGCATGAAAGGTAGCAAGGGAGCGGGCTTCTTTGGCATGGTCAGAAACGATGATTAAACCGTTGCCTGACACTGGTAGCCGAGGATGAATCAACGTGCAAATGCTTTGTGGAAGCTCGACCAGATCGTCCCGGATTAGCAGGGGGCCGGCTTGGGCACCGCGGCGGTTGCCATTCAGCTTGCCGCCCAGGTGGTTCTGCGCTAACGTCGGGGGGCCATGACGCAGCCAGAAGAACCACAAAACACCGAAGGAACAGCCTGCATCCGCGGAGGAGGCTGACTTCGACAACGACGATACCGAATGCGAGGAGGATCTCGAACCGGCGCCGGAGGTCCACAACGACTGCCGTTGCGGCGAGTGCTGCCGGCAACTGCTTATCGAGGTCAGGCTCGACGACGCTCTGCGTGAGCCCAGGATCAAAGAACGGGGCGATCCCATCTACGCACCCGCGGCGTTGACGGCCAGCGGAGGACCGGAATTGGAGGGTTACTTGCTCAACAGCAAGGATAACGACAACGCCTGCGCCTTCCTGGATCAGACCACGAATCTATGCTCGATCTACGAGACGCGGCCTTGGGTCTGCCGGGTATTTGACTGCGATGGCGAAGGGAAGGAACAGCTTATCCAGGTCGGGATCCGCCCGGGGAGCGGCAGGGAGCGTTGACGAGCGGGGCGGGGGTCATACCCTTTTCGCCACGTCTCCGAAGCGGCGGACCATTTCTATCCCGTTCACGAGTTCAAGGCGTGTCGGTAGGTAAGGTGCGATCAGTAGATCCGTCGCAATCTTGGGTGCGAAATCAGACGTGGTCGTCACAAGGCCCTTCGTCGCTGCGCGATCACTCCCGAGGACTCCTAAGAGTGCTCGTACGTCATTCGCCCGTACAAGATGCCCTGGTTTGTAGGCTTTCACTTGGTCGATAATCCTCACGGACAGCACGCCATGCTTGACTGCAATCACGTCTCGCCCCAAATCCCCACTCGACTGGGTCAGAGTCACTTCATCGAACCCGTACGCCTTATACCAGCCCGCGATTAACTCCTCCCATTTCCTGGAACCGATCTGGAAAATGATGGACGGGTCAGCCTCAATCAGCTTGGCGATCTCAATCCACGGTGCTGCTATCGCCCCAATCAAGTCCCCCTCGGCGGTTTTGGCGTCGAGAGTGATCACAGACTGGAGCAGCATGCTGGGCTTCTCGGAAGCTGCGGCAGCCGCGAGGAGGGCGGCGCTCGGACCATTTACGATAGGCTGATGATAGTACGATTGATGATAATGCTGCTGCTGATGCACGTGATGAATTCCGTTCACAGGGCAATGCCTCCCGGATTGCTTTTTGACGCTTCGCACCTTCTTTCTGCATTATATCGCGCTCCACACAACCTCCCACGGCTGCCTGGCCTTCGGTTGCTTCAATGGTGGCGCAGTTTCGGCCGCAATCCTGGAAAGCCTGGCAGCGGATTACCAGAGGGCGCGTTCCCCGGTGCGGAGTTCCTCCCGGCCCGCCTCGACACAGTGCTTGATGCGGTGCCTTTCCGCCTCGAACTCGTCGGCGAAAAGAGCCGAGAACGCGGCCGCCCGCCAGAAGGCATCGAAGAGGGTAAAGTCGCCGGAGTGCCACGTTTCCTTGGTAAGCATGCGCAGGATCAGCGCCGTCGCGTTCACTTCGCCAAGGGAATGCGGGCATTGCTTCGCGCGGTACGCAGGATCGGCGAGAACCGTGGCAGCGAGATTGTCGAGCAGCAGGTCGTGGACGAGGACGCGAAAGGTGGTCAGCCGTTCGATAAGCTCAGGGGCCCGGTCAAGGAGAGGTTGCGAATTCTGGCTGGCTTCGATGGCACGGGCGGGCGACGTTTGCATCATTGTTGAAATGGAGGGCTGCACAACGCCATCCTTCGTAAGGCGTCCGCGACGGCAGGGCCGTGCTTTGTCTACGTTCCGTGGTAGAGCTTCATTGCTCAAAAAAATAGGTTGAACCAATGCAAGGAGGAATAGCACAGGCCGTCTTGTCTGTCCAGCGGTGCAGTATGGAGGCTGTTTCGGTAAGCACGGATTGCCGCATCCTCGTGTCCGCCAATTCTCGGTTGCGGTGTCTTGATTTCGCCTCGTCGGCACGGCAGATTAGCCTAAAATCAATTGCTTGCCTTTCCTTGGGTTCTACCGTAATTTGCGTCGTATGTCGCGTGAAGAAGGACAGTCTCGCCGCTCGGTCTTGCTGAGCTTCCGGTTCCTCGGGACGGCCGTGATTGGCTCGGCCGTCATGGCCCTGGTCGGCGTGTTCGGGTCGTTGCCGGCGCAGCTGGCCATGCTGGGTGCCTTTATCAGCATCCTCGGCGGGTTGTTCCTCAGCTACCTTGGCCAGGAAGACCAGCGGGAGCAAAAAAGGGCCGAGGTCATTGAGAGCCTATCCGTGCCGCTGTCGCTCGCGAGCGACCGAGAATTGTTCGAGCATTATCAGGAGATCTCGCAGAGCCTGACAGCCCTGGCCAAAAGACGCGATCCGATCCTGCGGCGGATTGCCATGCTCAAGTTCGCGTCGGTCGCCGAGCAGATCGACGGGCTGGCGGGGGGCAGGATTGTCTTTGCCTTGACGGAAGCCTGGCGAACGGTCTACGAGCAGCTCTTGACCAGTCCCGATGTTCGCCAGTACCGCTCCCTGGCTTGGGTGCGGTCGGCAGAGTATTGGCAGGACGAGCCGGGCCGGCAGAGCATGCACGTCAACTTTGAGTCGGTTCACCGCGGCGTTCTGGTGGAGCGCGTTATCATCCTGCGGGACGATCTGTGGCCGCGCGGTCAGCCCCTGCCTTCGCCGAAGATCCTTCCGTGGATCGAGGAGCAGCACAATCACGGCCTCTGGGTGGCCTTGGTCCGCGAGTCCGACCTTGGCCGTGAGCCGGATTTGGTCGTCGATATGGGCATTTATGGGGTGCGGGCGGTTGGCGTTCAGGAGCTTGACGATCATTGCCGGACGCTGCGATTCACGCTTGACCTCGACCCGCAAGCGGTAAAGTTGGCCGAGGCGCGGTGGAAGCAGGTTCTTCTTTACACCCGTTCTTTTCGTAGCCTTCTGGACCAGCTGCCGCGACAGGGGTAACAGGGGTAATATGGGGTGTCTTCAAGGAGGCTGCCCGTGCAAACCACTCGATTATATCTGGATACCGCCCGACTCGGTCGGATGTCCGGCCGTGCTCAGCAAGCTCACCTCGATTTCGCACGCATGGCCGGAGAGGAGGGGGCGTCGTTGTTTTTCGAGCGATTCCTCCAGGAAGGAAGCGCGTGCTGGCCCGCTTCAACCCGCTCACGTTTTCCTGGCCTGACCTGTTGGCAAGGGATCGGTCCGCTCAAGCAGAGCCTTCGCAAATTGGCGGGCAGCAGCCCGACGCTCCCAGTGCTGATGGTCAACCGCTCGGCCCAGCTGATGAGATTTGCCGCGCGTCTGTTGTTCCATCCGTGCCGTAACGTTCTGGTCACCGATCTGGGCTGGCCGCCCTATCAGGAAATCCTGGAAAGCGAGGGCCACCGGGCCGGCCGTTTGATTACCCCCCTGGCCATACTGGCGCTGGTCTGCGATCGGCAGGCAACCGAAGACGACGTAATCGAGGCGGTGCGCGATCGGTTTCTGCAAGCTGGATGCGATGGTCTTTTCCTGACTGCTGTCAGCCATCTCGGGTTTCGCCTGCCCGTCGAGCGGCTGGTACGGGCGCTTGAAAGCGTTCGCGAGCTTCGGTTTGTCGTCGTGGACGGCGCCCAAGATTTCTGCCATGCTTCGGCCGATCTGAGCAACGAATACTGCGATCTATATCTGGCTAGCTCCCACAAATGGCTGCAAGGCTTCCACCCGATGGGCTTGGGTTTCTACGGACGGCAACGGTCGCGCGCCATGATTGAAACCGTCCTGGCACATGTGCTGGCGAGCGGCGAGCTTGACGATCCGCTGCTCCGCTTCACCATGCAAATGGAAAACGCGACCCTTGATGGGGAGACGGAAACTGTCAATCTCATTCCACTTTTTACCTGCCAGGGTGCGGCTACCGACGCCCTGGAACAGTCTTCGCCGCCGCCGACCATACTCCCACTGAGGCAGAAGAATGTTGTGCAGGCCGCGTCGGTGGCCGAATCGAATGGCTGGCATCCTTTCGTTCCTGGCGAGCCGTTTCAAACGGGCATTTTGCTGCTGCAAGCCGAGCGAGAAGCAACCCAAGCCCTGGCGGCACGCGAGCTACGGCAGGCGTTTGCGGGCGACGGAATCGCGTTGACCAGCTACGAGCGCGGCTTTGTGCGGCTTTCTATGCCTGCGGCTGCATGGCAACCTGAGGAGTTGACTCAACTCGGCCGCGCATTGCGGGCCAGGGCATGATAACGGCACAAAACCAATGGATGGGTTCGGTAGCCATCACTTGCGCGAGGAAAAATACCTCGTTGTCATGCGGCGAGGATGCGGATGGCAATCAACCGTCCAGCTTCTTGAGGAGTATTGAAACGCCCTCGCCGGATCGTCCCGGCGGGTTCAAGTCGCTTCCCATCCGGCAAGACGACCATGACTTTCCGCCTTAGACATCGCGGGAAGAACGGTTGCTGCGACCCTCGATTTTCCCCTCGATTTTCCCTCTTCTTTCGGCTCCGCTCGCGCGGCTACGTCCATTCCGTTGAATGCTCGAAAACTCATCCGCTTCCACGTATCCTTCCCGCCTTCGGCGAGCTTTTTCCTGAAACGCGCCCCTTATTTCGATGCCGGCCCGATACCAATTCGATCCCCATTCGATTTGTCATTGCCGAGTAATTTCCAACGCCACCCACGCTGGCCGCAATGCGTTGAACGGGAGAACGGGCCGTACAATTCCTTAACGACGCCCCCGGAGATTACTGACGTATGGACGTGAAAGAATGCTTGCAACGGTTGGAGCGGCTCGGCTTTCGCAACTTGCGCGTCACGACAGGAGCGTGGTCGGCTCCGTCACCAGCTGCGCTAAGCGGTGTGATTTCGCCTACCATGGCCAGAATCTGTTTGACATTGGTGTTGGCGCTGGGATCATGATTGCCGCACTATTCTTCATTGATCCAATGATCTATTGCCCCCCCAAGGGAGAAGCCCATGGTCCCACGCCTCCGAAGCTGCTTGGCTGGCGTGGTGACGGCATGGCTTGCCGCTTCGCCGGCGCCGGCTTTCGGCTGGGGTGAGAAGGGCCACATTGTTGTCGCCCGGATCGCCGAGGCCAACCTTTCCGCGAAGGCTCGTGCCGGCATCCGCGACCTCGTCGGCGACCGCTCGATCGCGGACAAGCAAATCGCGGTGTGGGCCGATCTCATCAAGAGAAGCTCGTTCTACGCCAAGAAATATCCGAAGAACCCGACCTGGCATTACATCGACTTGCCGATCGGCGTGGCAAGCGAAAAGGTCGGCGATTTCTGCGCCCAGGGCAACTGTGTCCTGGAAGCGACCAGAAAGTTCCAGGCCGTCTTGGCCGACCCGAAAGCCCCGCAGCTCGACCGCAAGGAAGCACTGTTTTTCGTCGTGCACCTGGTGGGCGACCTTCATCAGCCGCTGCACTGCGCGGAGCAGAACGGCGACAAGGGCGGCAACAAACGCCGCGTCAGGCTTCCCGGCTCCGGCTTTCACATCCTGAACCTCCATAGTGTCTGGGACAAGACCCTTGTCGAGGCAGCCATGGACGAGCTGGAGCCGCTCGATTATGCCGATCGGCTCAACGCCGGCCTCCGGAAAGAAGAAAAGACAACGCTCGGCGCCGGGGATATTCAGGCCTGGATTGTGGAAACCAACAAGGTTGCCAAGGAAAGCGCTTACGACGGGATCGGGGAGAACGACGGGATTACCGGCGAGCCCATCCAGCTTTCGGCTGCGTACGTGAAGAAGAGCAAGGCCGTTGTGGAGCTGCAGATGAAGAGAGCAGGGATCAGGCTGGCCAGGGTTCTCAACGCCGCGTTTGACTAATGATACCGATAGAGGAAATGTATACGAATCAATGCCCTCCCGTGTATCTGCTTATGTCGAGAGCGGACGTCAAAAAAAAACGAGCGTCCGCTTGGGTCCAATTTGACATCGATGAGATCAAAGCTATTAGGCAGTTCTTGCAGATGCCCCACATGACTAATCCAGACGGCGACGGCGCGTGCGCCGGCCGGCAATTTGGGGATCTCCAGCTTAGATGCATCGTTCCTTTGGGTGCTCAACTCGTCATCCTCGAAGGAGAGGATTGAATTCTTCATCCACTTTGAATGCTCATCTCCTCTATGAATGGGCTGATCGTAGAAGGTATATCGCACACGATGCTTTTCGAGTTTCCTATCCGTCTCTTCACCGGCTTTACGAATAGCCGTTTTACGTTCCCCGACGACAATGGTCCTTGCCTCATTGACGGCACCTAATCGCGCCTCCTCGGCGTAGTTCCGTGCCGCTTCCTCGGCTCGTGCCAGGATCAGCGGCACCGCGACCAGCAGGGTCAGGACCGAGCCGACAACCCCGAAGAAGACCCCGAAGGAGATACGGATGAAGACATGAACGAGGACCGCGAGCCGGTCCGGCGCTGACGAGCTGGGCACGTTCACTGGCGTTTCCTCCTGGCGCGGATCGACAAGTCGGTCGCTGTCATCGCTCGTTCCTTTTCTGTCAGAGTGCACGCCGTTGCCACAACGGATCAGCGCGAGACCTTCAAGTCCGGGACAGCCTTCTCCAGGTCCGCGGCGCCTGCCGTCGTGACGTTCGTCTTATCCACAGACAGGCTTCGCAGTTTGAGCAGCGCCTTGAGATGCTTCAGCCCCTTGTCGCTGACCTTGGTGGAGCCGAGGTTGAGCGTGTGCAGTTTTTTTAGCTCGGCGACGTGCCGCAGCCCATCGTCGCCAACACCGGTGTTGTTCAACGAGAGTGTGTGGAGATCCCGCAATCCCACCAGCTGCGCCAGTCCCTTGTCGCTGACGCCTTTGTTGTTGGCGAGGGAGAGATCCTGTAGCGTGGAAACTCCTCCCAGGTACCCCAGTTGTGCATCGCTGACCCCTGTGCCATCCAGGGAAAGCCACTGGAGTCGGTCCTGTATTTCCAGAATTGGCAGGATGGTCTCCATCCAGCCAGGTATTGCTTCGCCACTCAGATCGACCCTAATTATCATCCCGGCCTTCGCCACGTAGTCGCCACCAAGGCACCAAATCAGCATCCTAACATCACCACCACTAGAACTGGAACCTCGCCCAGCGCGGCCTCGCCCGATCAACCGTTCAGCTCGATCGACAAAAGCATCGCGCTGTAACCTGAGCGCATCGGCCACGGCGACCGCGGCGTCGCGATCCGCCTCGGCGCCCTGCTTGCCCTTGGCGATTTTGTTGCGATCCTTCCTAAGCAACTCGATCTCGGCGAAGGCACGCTCACGCTCCTTTTCAGCTCTCGTCCTGGCCTCGATGGCGGCATCGCGTTCAGTCTCGGCGCCTCTTGTCATCGCCACTTGGTTCAGGCACAACCCGAAAAATACCGCGATGAGGACCAGAGGAATCACACGGAAGGTAACTCCCAGCAAATCCAGCACCGACCAGTAGGTCTTGGGCGCGAGCTTTTCTCCTGGCATCACCGGCCCCCTCGCACGAACGGATGTCGCCTCCAGGTTTCTCCCCTGATACGTGTGCGGATCCCCCGCGGGCCTGCCGCCCTCACCCCCGAGATTTGACTGGTTGCTCATGGCTCGCCTTTCGCTCTGTCATTGCCGTTTAAGGTAGAATCGAAGACGTCCGCAATCCGAATGACTGCGTAAGCCTTCGGATTCTGTATCGCGCGAATTTCCTACTTTTGCCGCTTAGCAAGCCATGAGGCCTTACCGAGGATGCGGATGACTTTATGCACCTTACTGTCGGAGATGGTAACCTGATGCGTCCCCTTGACGGTGTCGCCATCAACGGTACCCATGTACTTGCTGACGAATTTGTTACCTTTGAACTCCCGGGTGACCTGGAAGAACACCTTTCCGTCCTCGACCTTTCCCTTCTCGATTTTCACTTCCATGCCCCCGCTGACCACGGTCCCGCTGAGGTAAGTCCCGTCCTGTTTGAGCTTGAACGTGGTCTCGGACGCGGGTGCATTGCGACCTTGGACTCTCGATGTCCAGGTGCCGGTGACGTCCCCAGCCTTTAGGCGTTCCAGGACGAATTCGATTCTGATGTCTTTTTTGCTTACCGGCAGTTTTTTTGTGAATCTGAATTCTGTAGGCCGTTCCTTACGAGCACGAAGTCCCTGGAAAAAACAAAACGTTATGGTATCGTTACCACGAAATTCATAGATACACTTGGTCAGATCGGTGAATCTACCCATGTTGAGATCATCATTAATCCTCAGGTCCATCAAGCATGGTTTCTTGGAAGGGTCCACCGAAACGGCAAAAACACTGGATCCCTGCTCTAACTCGATTTCAAGTTTGCCGTCCTTGAAAACCCATATTTCGTCTTTGGCAATTATGTGCTTTTCAGTCGCGACGCGCCTGCTAATCTCTTTAATCCTCCAACGGCCCTCAAACCGCGTTAATTCTTCGATCAATTTCTGGCGCTGGCGACCTGCCCGATCGATGGCAGCATTGCGCTGTAACTTGAGCGCATCGGCCACGGCGACCGCGGCGTCGCGATCCGCCTCGGCGCCCTGCTTTCCCTTGGCGATGGTGTTGCGATCATTCCTAAGCAGCTCGATCTCGGCGAAGGCACGCTCACGCTCCTTCTCAGCTCTCGTGCTGGCCTCGATGGCGGCATCCCGTTCAGCTTCGGCGGCCCATGTCATCGCCACTTGGTTCAGCCAGAACCCAAGAAATACCGCGATGAGGACCAGAGGAATCACTCGGAAGGTAACTCCCAGCCAGTCCAGCACCCACCAGTAGGCCTTGGCCGCAGGCTTTTCTCCCGGCATCACCTGCCCCCTCGCACGAACGGATGACACGTCCAGGCCCTCCTCATGGGGCACCGCCGCCCGTCAAGTTGAACTCGAACGGCTTTCCCTGCATTTTCGTCCAGGTTGCTTTCTGGTCTGCGGTGAGAACCGCAATCAGCTTCTCCATCGTTTCCTTGTTCAGTATTTGTATCTTCGGGAGGATACCCGCAAGCCCACCGCCGCGACCACTGCTACGAAACAGCTCGGCTAATTCCTTCCTGTAATCTTCTTGAATTCTCTTGAGCTTGTCCTTCTGGTCGTCGGTGGCCTTGAGCGCGGTCAGAACCTTGGGATCGGAGAGCGCCCTGGCTCCTTGCGCCTGCAGCACGATCTCCTTGAAGCGTTTCACCTGCGCCGGCTTCAGGAGAAATTCCAGCAGCTTTATCTCGGCGTTGCCGACGTCGGTCTCATCGATATTCAATTCTTTCTGTACGCTCTTGTTGCGAAGAAGTCCCAAAGGCGCGGCTTCTGGACGCGGCAAGCCGCCACGACCACCGCGCTGCGCCAGGGCGGGACCTGCTGCCACCAACGCATCCTTCTTCGCCTTGACGGCTGCGTCGCGATCAACCAGAGCCTGCAAGAGCTTCTTCTTCGCATGCTCCATCGCGTCCCGCAATGCCTCAAG
>Ga0207108_1100_pt2 | contig 11904 bp, 9 predicted proteins | sample Alteio_BWMinHeat_76_FD_153562 | JGI IMG/M metagenome (GOLD analysis project Ga0207108, IMG submission 153562) | Enriched cells from forest soil in Barre Woods Harvard Forest LTER site, Petersham, Massachusetts, United States -... | ecosystem: Environmental > Terrestrial > Soil > Temperate forest >...
CAGCAGCAGACGCGGCCGCAAGGAAATTCCGTCTTTTGATTTCCATGACTGCCTCCGTCAGGCCGCCTCCTTGACCATTTCGATTTTGAAAATCCAGCCGGTTGACGGACTGTCGCCATTGGGCCAGCCGGGATGGATGCCGGCATCGCAGGATACCAGCGCCCCATTGTGGAATTCCAGGCCATGGGGATCGGCGGAGCCGGGCGCGAAATCATAGGTCGCCAACACGGCACCGGTCTTGCCGTCGTACTTCACCAGGCCCGCCTGACCTTCCTTGTAACTTTTGGAACTGTTGCCAGTGATCTGCCAGATATTGCCGTCGGCATCGAAGGTCATGTCGTGCCAGCGCGGCCGTTCCGCCGTAGCATAGATCGGAATCGCGACTTCGGGGGCCCAGCTCTTGGGATCCACGCGCAGCAGCAGACGCGGCCGGTTGGCGACGATCCAAAGCTTGCCGTCATGCCATTGCGCGCCATGGCTGCCGCCGCCGTCCTGGTCCGGCAGTCCCAGCGGAATCTGGCGGTGGCTGACCTCCTTGGAATTCATGTCCACCTGGAAGACTCCCTCCGGCTCCTGGTTAGCCATCATCCAGACGCAGCCATTGCCATAGGCCATGCCGGAGGTGTTGCGGGAGTTGGTGTAGACCGTCTTGAGCAGCTTGCCATTCCAATCCACCAGCCAAGCGGCTTCGCGCAGATCGGTGGGCTGGGGCAGATGATAGGATTCCGCCGCCTTGCCGGAGAGCTTCTGCTGACCCAGCCACAGTCCTTCCGGCGCTATCGCCAGGGCATTGATATAGCCGGGTGGCCCGTTGAACAGCTTGGTTGTCTTGACCATCCCATGCGGCGTGGTGCGCCTCTGCGGCCCATCCCCGCCTTTTTTGGTCTGTTGTGCCGTTGCCATCCCGACAGAGGCAACCAGCGCTGCGACGCCAGAAAAAAACTGCCGTTTATCGATGCCCATTCCAGTCCTCCGTGCTTTCGACATCATCAGATTAAACCCAAATCTTGTCGAAGGCATGCTCAGCCAATCTCACCTGTTGAGATTGCGGCGCACAATTGGCGCATCGAGGGTCACGCGCACCTTACTGCAGGCGCGGTTTTCCCCCTTTTCGTGATCGGGTCGCGTTGGTGCCGTGCGACTGGAAAGACCAAAGCAGCCCTGCCTCCATGCCCGGACTCCAGGGCAATGCAGGAGCAAGCCGCGAAGAATTGAACGTGGCTGGGTCGAGCCAAAGGTATCAGGAGCGGGGAATATCAGATCCCATTGTCGCCTGGCGCCATCCGTAGAGGAAAGTAACATTGATTCGACGATTGGTATAACCGTCCTTGAACACCATCTTATCCGTTTCGTGAAACAGGTCTGAATTGAAGATCACAGCGCGATTAGCGCGATATGGGATTCTGATTGACCTGGCCCCCTTGGAAGCGAGAAAGGAGCGAATGGCTTTTTCGCCAAGGTTATATTTGTCGAAAGTCCAATCGGCGGGCGTGGCTGTATCCCACACTATCAAGCCGCCACTATTAGGATCCATGTTGGCGTCGTCTGGCGTAAGCCAGAAATTGACATTCACGCGGGCAAAATCGGCGTGAATCTTTGTACCGTTCAGCCTGCTGTCGTATTTGAACGACCACGAGTAGATCAAAGGATGATCGGAAAAAATTGCTGGGTATGTTCCAGGTAATTCTTCTGCAATCTGGGCCAACAGCGGGCAAGCAAAGCCGGACTCGGGTCGGCTTCCCAGGTAACCATCATCAAAACTCTCACGCCAAATGGTCGACCCCCAGCAGAAACGACGCAGTCTATCCAAGGCGTCAATAGTGAGAAAATCATCTATCACAACAATTTGCGGCTGGCGTTGCAGCCAGGCAGATTCTACCGCGGAGATATCGCGTTCTGCGTTCATGGAAGGTCCTTCGATCTTCTCCCCGCCTTCGATATGAAAGCAGGATTCGAAAGAACTTGCCGACGACATCATACGGTGGTCGCGCTGTTCCTGATCATGACCCTTCTTATGAGGAGAACTTGGCAACGCCAAGTAAGCCGAGTAAGTCAATTCGGCCGCGCGCAAATAGTAAGAGTATCCCTTTGTAATGCTTCCGCGTTCGCAGAGCGCGGCTCCGAGATGGTGATAGGTCTCCGCAAAATCTGGCTGAAGCTCAATGGCCCGCTGATAAGCAGCTATGGCTTCATCTAAGCTGCCCAGTCCCGCCAGTGCTACACCCAGGTTGCTATATGCTTCCGCATAGTTGGGCTTGATCGACACTGCACGTCGGTACATTTCGACTGCTCTGCGGAAATTACCAGACTTATGCAGACCAAATGCCAAATTGTTCAGCGCTTCGGCGTACATTGGATTGATCGCCAACGCCCGATGAAAGGCAGCGGCCGCTTCATTGTGGTGACCTTGTTCCAAAAGTACGGCGCCAAGATTGTTGTGGGCCTCGGCGAAATAGGGATTCAAGGAGATTGCTCTTTTATAGAACTTTGCCGCCTCATCCAGTTTGCCGTCTGCCTTAAGGGAATTGCCGCGTTCGAAATCCGAGACATCGTGCTGGCCGTTCTCACCTACGTGCAATCCGAGGTAGAAGTTCGCCTCCAGATCGTGAGGGGCAATGTGCAGAACGGCTCGGTAGACCTCCGTCGCCATCTTTTTGTTTCCAGCACGATGGAAGGAGCGAGCTTTCAGTAATAAAGCATCTACCGGCTCGCGCGTCTTCATTCTCGAGCCCTAGCGTATCTTCGGCCTAAGAAGGGTTTTTGGACGCCGCTGTTTCGCGACATCAAACAAGGAATAAGGGCGACTGATATAGTTTGTCACTCCTCTAATTCCACCAGAATATTCCCGCAATTCCGGAGTCATTTCCGCTTCTATTAGGCGTACTCGGCGGGAAGGGTCGAAGGCTTCAAAGCCAATATAAAACCAAGGATTCCCCCGATCGATGAGAACATCCATCGTGACGTCGTACCATTCAAATGCCCATGCAAGTTCGCGTGGCCAAATGTGGATTGGAAAGCGCCCGCCCAGCATCATGCCAGGTAGGCGTTTTTCGGGATAATAATAAAAGGCCGGAAACATCGTCATATAAACTGGCTCGTCAGCAACAAAAAGATATGGTGTCATGATCTGCAGCATTGGTCGCCTCGGATGCCGCCATTCCGCAGGATGGACAGGCATCATCAACTTGGCGAGAAACTGCGGCCGGATACTCGACATCTCCCCATCAATGCCAGTCATGGCCGGCTCGCCTTTTTGATCCACTCCGAAGCGCAAATGAAGGTCAACAGGCGCACATACTTCGTAAAGATGGGATTCGTGGTCGCTTATCGCGGGACAAATTGAGACGCCTTTGGAGTGCGTCGTTTTCGTCTCCGGCCGCGAGAGGCGATGCGGTGCTTCCCAAATAAAAGAAGCGTCGCGATCGGGATCAATTACCCACCCAACGTCAACCGTATCGGCGGGCCGCCCTTTTTTTCGGTGAAATAAGATCATCAGATTACCAATACCGTTCTTCACCCCATGGGTTAGCTTATTCAAGCTCCCACCGTTCTCAACACTGGATTAACCCAGGCAAAGAGCCGCTGCAGCGGTGCCAATGCACTCTTCGCGCGCGAGTTCATTTGACGCTTCCTCTAGACACTGTGGCAAAGCTGGCCAGATTTTCAATAAGGAAAGCTGGACGGAAGGACACTACCAGCTGTCTAGTCGTATTGAGTGGCAAGCCGATGGGCGTTTGAAAAACCGCTCTGAGCGGGCGGTAGAATAGCAGATTGAGGGGACGCTAAACCTTGGGGTTGCCCTTAATCGGACGCGCTGATCGATACTCGTTGGGGATTGTGACGCAGTCGCAGCATCGGTCGGCGAGAGGCAGCCCTTGACCGTTGGCTGGGGCGCAACTCCCTCATAAAGCCGCCGGGTGAAGGTGGCGCAGGGCACCGTGGGAGACACCAGCGCGTCAGTGACACGGTTGGCCATCCCGCTATGCTGAGACCACGCTGGATGGCGTCTGCGTCTCCGCTACCATCTCTCATATAATGAGAGCAAATATCGCACCTGGGGTTACTTTCGCGCCCCGCTCCATTAAAATAATGAACACTGAATCCAACCTGCCTCCATAGCACAATTTCATCTGTCTCCAACGTACAGTTACAGAAGGATGATACAGGTTTCAGAAGTATGGACCGTCAAAAAGCGGGATGATAGGTCCGACTGGTCGTAAGACAGCGCCGCGCGGGGAGGACATCGTGGATAGTCTCTTGCGTCGACTGAAACTGGGGGGATCAACGATTGCAGTAATGGCCGCCACGTCGCTGCTCCAAAGCAGCACTGCAGTGGCCCAGACGCCCTCCATCGCCGCCCCGCCAGTCGAAGAAGTGGTGGTAACCGGTACAAACATTCGCGGTGTGAACCCGATTGGCTCCGACCTTGTCACCGTCGGCCAGCAAGAAATACAGACGACGGGCGGCATCACGCTCGAGCAAGTTCTGACGAGTTTGCCGGTCCTCACGGGATTCGGACAGGCCGGCCAAGGGCCCGAATCTGGTAGTACTGTCTTTGCGCCAAACATTCACCAACTCGGGTCCAGCGCCAGCACCAGCACCTTGACGCTGATTGATGGTCATCGGTTTCCGATCGCGGCTACGAGCCACTCCGAGGTCGATCCCAATATCGTTGCGCCAAATATGATCGAGCGAATCGAAGTGGTCGCCGATGGCACTTCATCGATTTATGGATCTGATGCCGTGGCAGGCGTGGTCAATCTTATTACGCGCAAACGTTTCGAGGGGGTGCAAGCCTCCGCGCAATACGGAACAGGTCAGGGCGTAAACCACAAGAGCGTGGACCTGCTTTGGGGTGCAAATGGGCCCATCGGTTCAATGATATTCGCGGCCTCTTATGCCTTCAGGGCCGGAATCACCAATCTGTCCCACGCTTCGTTCGTAAACCCCAATCACATTGCCCAAGGGGGAACCAATTTTGCCAGCTTTAACTGCACGCCCGCTACGATTCAGCCGAACGGCACGGGCAATATCTATCTTTCCACTACGAGCGGCACTTCAGTAGCCAACGTACCCGCAAATGCACCGTGCTTCTATCCAGTCGGCACTCTATTTCCAACCGATGTGCGCACCGATGTCATGGCCAAGCTGGTGCATAATTTCAGCGACCGGTTTGAAGTCTCCGGAGAGGTCGTTTTCTCCGATTACAACGATCATGCACAATCCGGCCCTGGAACAGTCACCGCAACTGCTTTTGGCCCAGGTTCAACCGGCAGCAGCGCCAGCCAGATCAATCCGTTCTACCAGCTTCCTGCGGGCTTTACGGGCACCGCTACCAAAGAGTCGGTGCGATACGATTTCAACGGGCTATTGCCGCCGACGATATCCCGCTCCGGTGCAGATTATCTATATTCCGATATCAAGACGGATTTTGCATTCGGCGGTGATTGGCATTTCACCACTCTGGCCTTGGCTGGTTGGTCGGAAGGCTATACGGGCCCGAATACGTCTTTATGCGCCAGCTGCGTGAATCTGGCGCTCAACGGAACGACAAACACGTCAGGCAGTCTGACAACGCCCTCGATTGTCAACACGAACGTCATCGTCACCCAGGTCCCTCTCACTATTTCTAATGCATTGGACGTGTGGAATCCCGTCGGCAGCAACAAAACCTCGCCTACCGTCCTTGCCGGACTGGAAACGCAACAATCTGATACCCGCGCAATTTGGTTGATGGAGCAGGCGAGAGCCGATGTGAGTGGCACCTTATTTGACGTGCCAGCCGGTCCACTCAAAGTTGCAGTCGGCGGTGAGTTTTTCCGGCAGTCGGAGATTCAATCCCTCAATGGCACGCTGAATATCGGACCTTCCTCGCCTGGCTCGGCCGGCACAATAACAGCTGGCGGTTCTCAAGAGCAAACATATCGCTTTAGCCGCATCGTATATGCCGCCTATGGAGAAGCGGCCATTCCCGTGATTTCGCCCGAAATGGCCATCCCATTTGCTCAAAAGGTCAATATCGATCTTGCGGTTCGTTACGATCACTACAGCGATGTCGGGCCGACCACCAACCCCAAGACATCGATTGACTGGACGGTATTGGAAGGATGGAAGATCCGCGCCAATTGGTCCACCTCCTTCGTCGCCCCGGCCATAGATAGCATCGGCGACCCCAGCCAAAGCTATAATGCCGCCTATTCTGGAGTCTCCGTAAACAACGGTGGATTTACCGCCAGTACCGCTCTATTTCCGATCATTACGCAGTTGCCTGCCGGAGCGGCGATCCAATCTGGCACCAATTCCACGCCATGCACGGCGGCAAGCGCGTCGTGCGTGGTGGGTTCCAGCACCTTTCAGGGCATAACCTTTATTCGTGGCGGCGGTCCTTCCATGCGGCCGCAAACTGGTCACGGCTGGACTATCGGTACGGATGTTGCGCCAAGTTTTCTGCCGAATTTCGTTGCTACAATCACCTGGTGGAACAACACCTTCATCGGCGGCGTCACGTCGCCGAATATTGCTTTTGATGTGAATACACCTTCGCTCGGCCTCGTCACATTCTATCCCGGTTGTGCAACAAATGCGCAGTTGCAAGCGCTGACGGCGGGAATCCCCGTCAAGGCCGTGTTGCCGCCATGCATTCTCTACATACAGAATTTCAATCAGCGAAATGTCCTAAATCTTGCTGTCAGCGGCATCGATGCCTCGTTTCATTATCAATTTGAGACTGACGATCTTGGATCGTTCAAATTGAATGAGGTGTTTACGGATTACGTGAAATTTCATCAGCAAGTTGGTGCAGGCTCGCCAGTCTTCAGTGTCCTGAACACCAACGGATTCAACCAGACGTTCCCGTCTGTCTCGCTGAGCTCTCGATTTAACATCGGTTGGACCTACGAGAGCTTCGCAGCGGACTTTTTCTGGAATTTCACCGGCGGTTATCGTAATTGGGGTGCGAATACCCTGCTGCCGATCTTGCATGATGCGCTGGGGTTACCGATCGGTGGTGGCGACGCTGTCACGTCAAACTCAACCTTTGACTTGCATGTCAGTTATGATTTGCCCTCGAATCCGTATGGCGATCAGCAAGTCTACCTGACCGCCAACAACTTATTGAACTCGCGGCCTCCATTCTATAACTCAGCCGCGGGATATGATGCGTATGAAGCAAGTCCAATTGGACGAATAGTCTCAATAGGCTTCAGGGAAAAATTATAGCGTCCGGCATCGCATCTCCGGAAGGGATAGGATCGTTCCGAAATCGAGGTTCGGCGGATCAATTGAGCCATCGTCCTGGCTATCGCAACTGTTGAACATCCGTCGCTTTGACCGTGCCCTTAAAATGATTTCCGAAATTGGTGCGGACATAGTTCACCACGTCGGCGATCTGCTGGTTGGCGAACTGGCCCCGGAACGGCGGCATGCCCTTGTAGCCGTTCATGACCATGGTGAGGACATAGCCGGCGCTGGCGAGTTTGGAATTGTTTGCCAGCGCGGGATAGCTGCCGGCGCCCGTGGCTCCCTTGGCATCCGCCATGTGGCAGCCCTGGCAGATGCCACGATAGACGGCCTCGCCGCCTTGCATCGTGAACGGTGCGCCCCGAAAATCGGGGATATCTTGTGCGGCAGCCGGCAGCGCAGCCAAGACAACAAGACAAGCAAAACAGCGCCTGGGCATCATGAATTCATCACCCGCGCATGCAGTCGGCCTATCGCGTCAAGCGCCGAGGTCACCGATCCCTCCTGCCATCCGGGCAGGCGCGAAGCATGCTCATTGGCGAGCATGATGCGGCCGTCAAGAGCGCACAGATTATCGTAGTGCAAGGCCCTGCTCTCCTCCGTCCAAGCGCCCTGGCAACCCATGGTCCAAGGCACGCGATGCCAGGCCACCGCCACGCCATTTTCGAACTCCGACATGTATTGGGGATGTATTTGCGAGCCTTGGGACAAGGCATCCTTGATGCGTTCCTCGGGCGGCTTGGAAGCGGCAATATAGGCCGCTCTGCCGAAGGTATAGGCGCCCAGGAGAACGCCTTTGCCTTTGGAGAAATAATCCCACATGGGATAACCGATGGTGGCGATGGGCATGTCGGTATAGGTGTGGCCGCCATAGATCTGCTCGTCTTCCTCCCAGAAGCGGCGTTTGAATTGCAGGCCGATTTTCAGCGCCGCCATATAGGGCAGCTGGTCGATCGCCGCCCGCATCTGCGGCCCAACATTCATGGGAATCTGGCTGAGGATCGGGGTTGGGATCGTGCATTGCATTTCGTAATTATGGGCTGAGGCGATTGCCGTCCAAAGCCTGGATTGCAGTACATCGGTGAGCGCGGACGGTTCGGAAGGCACCGGCACGGATTTGAGCCCGCCGCCGGGGTCCGCGGTAAAACCGCGCCGCATCGAACTGTCAATACTGGCCTTGTATTCGTAATTCTCGTTCAGCGCGCCCCAATTCCGCAGCGCGAGCATCAAGATCTCACGATCCTCCTGGCTCACGGCCTGGTCGAGTGCGTTCTGCCTGGTGCATTTGGCCAGAAGCTCTGCGACATGGCCGTGGAAATCGGCTTGCACCTGGCGGTAACGTTGCGGCTTTCCGCCATAAGCTTGGGTGGAATGAACATAGGCGTTGTAATTCACCTGGGTGAACGGCTCCAGCGCGACGCCCAGGCGGCTGGCATAGTGCAGAATTCCGCGATGATGATAGGGCAATCGCCAGGGCCCAGGATTTATGTACTGGCCAGGATCGAACTGGACATGCTGGGTTGCGCCGCCCAGTTCGGTGAATGTGTCACCGCCATAGAGCGACCAGTTCCGTCCGCCGGGACGCCCGTTATATTCCTAGACGTTGCCTAGAGCAATTATATTCCAGCACGCGCACTTTATAGCCGGCATCGCGCAGCTCTATGGCGGCAACCATGCCCGCGACGCCTGCGCCCAGAATCAGCACCGTGGTGTCGGCGGGCGGCGGGGATAATTTGATGGGACCGGTAAAGGTTGATCCTTCGGCATAACCGAGCTCGGTCATGGCGTGGTACATGGCGGCGCTGCCAGCCACGACGCCAATCATGCTGAGAAGGGATCGCCGGCTTGGCGAATGGCCACTGACACCCATGCTAGATCCCCCTATGAGCCCCCACCGAACTCCCGCGACGGTGTTTTGATCTTGCGGTTTCCCGACATCATGGCCCCAAGAGCCCAATGAGGGGGTATTGAGCCAGACGCGAACCGTGCTGGCAACCGGCCGCAGCTTCCCGCAGAAAGCGGCTCAATTTCAATATTCTAGGGTAAGGCGCGGGTCACGCCGCCATATGGAACATCATGGTTTCGGCCACCAATCCCGGTCCGAAGGACATGGCACAACCGCGCCGCCCGCCCTCGCCCCCCCTCGCGCATGAGGCGGTCCAGAACAAACATCACCGTACCCGATGACATATTGCCACAATCGTTCAGCACGGAACGTGAGGCGCCCAATGCCGCGGGCGGCAGGGCAAAAGCCTGTTCCACCGCGTCAAGCACACTGCGCCCACCGGGATGCACCGCCCAAAGCTCGACATCGTTGGCGCCGCCCAATATCGCATCGCGTGACCCTGCCAAAGCGGTGCGGATGGCGCCGGGTACCGCGCCGGAAAGCACCATGTCAAAGCCTTGCTGGCGAATATGCCAGCGGATCAATTGGCTCGTATCAGGCACTAGCGCGGCATGGAAGGATTCTATCGCCACTCCCTTCCGCTCGGCCGAGATCAGCCCCGCGGCGCAGCCATCGGCAAACAGCAGGAAGGATAGGATCTCCTCCATATCGGCGGTCTCGTGCAGGTGAAGGGTGCAAAGTTCGAGATTCACCGTCAAAACGCGGGCCCCGGGATCGGATCGTACAATGTGCCGGGCAAGCTTCAAGGCATTGATCGCTGCATAACAACCCATGAAACCCACCATGGTGCGTTCAACCGAAGGCGACAAACCGCAGCGTTCCACCAACGCAAGATCAATGCCCGGCGCGGAAAATCCGGTGCAACACGTCACAATGACATGCGTGATGCGCGACCGGTCCTCGCCTTCCAGCAATTTCTCCACCGCCTCCACTGCGAGCCCAGGAGCACAGGCCTCGAATTTTTTCATTCGTGCCGCCGTGTCGGGAAAATTGCCAGGACTATAGAAGCCATCGACATCCACGATGGCACCGCCCGGGTCGGGCTTGACGAAGGAATAGCGGTGCGAAATTCCGCTGCGCTCTGCCATGCGGCCGAACAGGGCTAGGCACCTTCTGTCGCCCTTGAGCATCGACTCGCCAAAGCGAAGAAAGGCATCATGCACATCGTGGGGCGGATTGGCGATTGCGATGCGATTGATAAAAGCTTGGGGCATGTCAGCCGACCCTCATAAGGAAAACGCCGTTGGCCGGCACATTCGCGACGATGGGCCCCTTTGGCGAAGCAAGAAAAGGAAGGCGGACGGGAGCGCGAGGGGCAGGGTTTGATTCCCGTCCGCCTTAGAACAGCGTCCGCGGGGAGTTGTGCAGCAGCTGTTCGTTCTGTTCGAGGACAACATTGTGGAGATCGCGATTTGTTCGGTCGGGGCGCTAATCGGCTTGCCGGGAGTCATGCGCCCCGATATTGCGCCATGCGCCTAATTCGCTCGCCGATGTCATGTTGACCCATCGAATTGTTTCAAGAACTAGACGATACGATCCGCCGATTTATTCCCGGCCAGGGTGTCTTCTTCCATTCCGGGCTGCAGAATCGCCATGCGCATTCACAACGGTGAATGCCGGAAGCGATTGCGTGCCAAGCTTGCGGAAATATCCCTGGCCCCCTACCGACGTTCCAAGGATTCCCGGATTATGACGCCTTTTCAGGGACTTCGATGAGACCGGCTGCGCGACGCCTTGGCGAGGAATAAAATTGCTCTAGGCAACGTCTAGGAACCAATGGGAGACTGAAATTGGCTACAGTCGTCCCAACTTGGCTAATTCAGAATGCAATGGGCGGACTCCCGAGTCTTCAGACGCGATGAAGCAAATCCGCTCCACCAAAGAGGGCTGGTCGTCCGCAACAATGAATTCGCCGTCCATCTCGCGGCTGCCATGATCCACGCACCGGCCTTTGCCGACGCCCTTGTGGCCCAGCTGCCCGGTCTGCGGCGCTATGCCATGGCGCTGGTTGGTAATGCCGCGCTGGCGGACGATTTGGTGCAGGACTGTATCGAAAGGGCGCTTGGCCAGGAAGCACAGCTGCGTGAGCTCGAACGGTTGGCGGGATGGCTGCGACGCATCCTGTACCACCTGTATATCGACGAAATCCGGCGCGGCAGGAGACGGGGCCGCGAGCAAGACATCACGGAGCTGGCGGATCACCTGGAATTGAGCGCGCCCGCGCCGGACAATAGCGCCGTGAGGGAATTCATTCACGCCGTCAATCGTCTCAGTGTCGAGCACCGCCAGATTCTATTGCTGGTGAGCGTGGAGGAGTTGACCTACCGCGAAATCGCCGATGAGTTGGAAATCCCCTTGGGAACCGTGATGTCCCGGCTGGCAAGAGCCAGGGAGCGGCTGCGCGACCTTATACAAAACGACACTGCGGAGATCATTTCCCTGCCGGACCGGAAGAAAGCCCGTGAATAACCGCCATCTCATCAGCGACGAGGATTTGCACGCCTATGTTGATGGCGCGCTGGATGAGGAACGCGCCCTGCTGGTGCGCAAGGCGCTGGCCGATAACGCCGCCCTCGCGGAACGCGCAGCCCTGTTTCAAGCCGACAAAGCTATGTTCAAGACCGTTTACGCACCGCTGGCGAATCGCCCGCTGCCTCCAAGATGGATCGCGCGCGCACATCGGCAGGCGCGGCCCTGGTCGCGCTGGCGGCTGGCCTATGCCATTGCCGCCGCGCTCCTACTGGTGGCTGTTGGACCGG
>Ga0207108_1146_pt1 | contig 11855 bp, 12 predicted proteins | sample Alteio_BWMinHeat_76_FD_153562 | JGI IMG/M metagenome (GOLD analysis project Ga0207108, IMG submission 153562) | Enriched cells from forest soil in Barre Woods Harvard Forest LTER site, Petersham, Massachusetts, United States -... | ecosystem: Environmental > Terrestrial > Soil > Temperate forest >...
CTCATATCTATACCTTCAATCTTGGATTTACGATGCACTTCAACGAAGAGACGAAGCAGCTCGATGACAGCAGAAGCAGTACATCATCCAAGCTCCAGTAACTAAAATCAGATCTCCATCAGAATTCTTCCATTGTTGAGTTCGCACGCCTCGCCTAAGCTTCTTACATATGGGGTTTCTACATATAGGCTTTTTTGCATATGGCGATTTCTAAAGAGCTTCAAAAATTTGCGGTGGATGAATTGAATAAGCTGGTCCGAATTCCAAGCATCAGCTTTGAAGGCTTCGACAGAAAAGAACTCGATCGAAGCGGCGAAGCCACCGCTGATCTGCTACGTCGATCTGGATTTGAAAATGTGAAGCTGAGCAGTATCTCCAATTGCTTTCCCTATGTGACCGGAGAGTTCATCACCGATCCCAATCTTCCCACGGCTTTGGTATACGCCCATCACGACGTTCAACCCCCAGGTCGCGAAGAGCTCTGGAAGTCCCGACCTTTTGAGCCCACCGAGCGTGGTGGTCGACTTTATGGCCGCGGAACTGCCGACGATAAGGCCGGGATTTTGGTCCATGTTGCGGCGCTCAAATTTTTCAGGGATTCGAAAGTCAAACCCCCCGTGAATATCAGAGTGATTATCGAAGGCGAAGAAGAAGTGGGAAGCGATCATCTGATGGAATTCTTGAGTGCGAACCGAAAGAAATTGCAAGCCGATGTTATCGTCGTTACTGATACCGCTAACATTGATTCAGGCGTGCCGTCGATCACTCGCAGCTTGCGGGGGCTCGTGGTTGCCGAAATTGAAGTGCGATCCCTGAAGGCTCCACTCCACTCGGGAATGTGGGGTGGAGGAATCGTCGACCCCGTTCAAGTGCTCGTGAAAATGCTGGCCTCGCTGACCGATGATCAAGGAAAAATCCAACTTAAAAGCTTGGGTGCCGTGCGACCGCATTCTGTGGATGGAATTCCAATACAGCGAGAGCAGTTTGCGGAGCAGGCGGGTGTGCTTCGAAAAGAAAGTGTTCCTGAGAATTTTTGGCATCGCATTTGGTATGAACCTTCATTTTCGATCAACGCCATTCAAGCGAGTAGCGAAAAGCTTGCGAACAATGTGGTTTGTGATCGAGCTTACACCAGAATTGGAATTCGGTTGACGAGCTCGGAGAAAGCCCAAGAAGTCTCCACTGAACTTTTGAAGAAGCTGAAATCAATGGCGCCAAAAACCGTCGAGGTGAATATCAAAATGCAGGAGCCCAATGATGCCTGGGAGACAGATCCTCACGCTCCAAAGAATCGATGGGCGTTCGAAGCGGCGGAAGAGGCTCTGCAAAAGGCCTTTCAGCAACCCCCGCTCTATATCGGATGCGGAGGGAGCATTCCTTTCATCGCAGCCTTTGAGCAAGCTCTCGAAGCGCCCGTCATCACTTTTGGAGTGGAGGATCCCTATACGCTGGCTCACAGCGAAAACGAGAGCCTACTTCTCAGCGATTTTTTCAAAGCGATCGAAGCGGAAGTGGAGTTCTTTAAAATTCTGCCGTCAAAATTTGCTTCCAGAAATAAATCATGATCCATCTTTTTTACCTATTGACCTGAAAAACCACGACCGTTTAGTTTCGACACTCTACTTAGGGTTTTTTTAAAAAAAGGAAGGGTTGGTATTCCTTAGGGTGCTAGTTTCGGGGAGGTTCGGTTCGTTTTTTATTGTTGGTGCGCTGTTAGTAGGCAGCGGCATCGGATTTAATTTTGCAAATCATTTAGAAGCTCGCACGACTTCGGTTGTTCCTTGCGCGACAAAAGTCGCAGAAGTTCCGCGTCGCCTTCCGAAGGGGCCTCCACGTCCTGGCATTCGAATCATTACCAATTTTCAAAGAAGTCCCGAGGAGCTCGAAGCGTTTTTGCTTTTTTCGATGGCCGTGGCGGGAAAGCCAGCACGTGTCATTGAGCCTACGATCGAGCGGTTTCTTGGACGGACTTCCAAGCCTTTTGCTTATCTCCGTCGGCTCGATCGGGCTGATCGACTGATTGAGCGGCTTCATTCAGCCCGCCTTGGTAAGTATGGGATTCTCACTCAAGGCTACAGGCAGCTTGTCTGGGGCGGCTTCGATTTGAAAACGGTAACGGTTGAGGACTTGGAAAACATCTACGGGATTGGACCGAAGACATCCCGTTTCTTCATTATGCACTCCCGCCGGAATCAACGAATGGCGGTTTTGGATCGCCATATTTTAGCTTGGCTTCGTGATCTAGGTTATGACACGCCGAAAGATACTCCCGGTGCCGGGCCTCGCTACAAATATTGGGAGCAAGTATTTTTGAAGGAATGCCGAAAGCGTCATATGAGTCCCGCGCGTCTGGATTACCAAATCTGGCTGAGTCGTAGACTTTAGTGCGTGGGGAGTGACCCAGCACACTAGTGTCGGTGGATTTTCTCTCGGTGATATTCCCGTTGCTTTTCCAATCATCCCCCAAGCAAACTAGAGGCATGAAAAAGTTTGCACCAAGGGGAGTTTTGATTTTCGTGGCTTTTCTTTGCCTCGGTAGTTCGCCCACATTCGCGGCTCGTACGATCGCACGTCTCGACAGTTCGATGAGCCATCCGTTTGGACTCGGAGTGATTCTCGGAGAACCTACAGGATTTAATGCTGCCTACAATATGAATGAGAATGCAAAGACCGACTTTGGACTCACTTATTCGTTCCGAGAATACTTTATGATGTATTCCGACCTGGATTGGCACTTCCGACATTTGTTTCACGGCCCAGAGGCGCTCCAGTTTCTGAGTCCATATCTTGGAGGTGGATTGGGATTTCGCATAAGTACGAAAGAGCGCAAGCACACTCCGGCAGAAGATCAATCCAATGGATTCATTCGGATTCCCCTTGGTTTGCAGTGGGATTATCCAAGACAACCTCGCATTGCTGTCTTTGCCGAAATCGTCCCCGGGATGTCGTTCGTTCCGAGTGCATTCTTTCTTTTGCAAGGTGGGCTGGGAATTCGGTACTACTTTTAATTCAAGTCGCAGGGCGCGCTCACCGCATTCCGGGTAAACTCGGAGCGCGATGGGCTTCACGGTTGACCTTCAGCAGGAGTAGAAAATTAATTCCCGCGTGCATGAGAGCTACCAAAACCAAAGAATGAGAGTGTGAATAAAGCAGCCCAAAAACCAAGCCCACCATAAAGCTTGCTACGCTCCAAACCCACAAGAAAGGAGCTGGAATAAAATGCGCCAGTCCAAAAAACATAGAACTGACGATGACGCCGAAGGCTTGGGTCAGCAGACCGCGAAAAAACCATTCCTCGACAAATCCACTCAAAAGCGAAAGAACCAAAATCTGAAAGTAGGAAAGAGGGGTTAAAACCTGTCGGAAAATCTTTTCAATTTCCATTCCCCATTTGAAAATTCGTGTGCAGGCCGATGAAAAAGCCACATAGAGTACGACGAACGAAGCTCCGATGAAGATATAGCCGACGCTCGGGGGTTGGGAGTCTTTCCAAGCCCAAAATGGATTCTTATGCAGAAAGAGATCACCCATCATGGAAAACAAAACCAGGGCCCCGTAGACCAATAACAAAGATTTCATCTCAAGAGCTCGAAAGTTCTTCATGAAGTCGCTAAGGTAGCCTCCATGCCAGTGAGAAGAAATAATTCCACCAACCACATTCAGCATAAGTTTCTAACAGCGATTGCAACTTGTCTAGGGATTGGATTCGTTCCCAAAGGTTCTGGAACGGCCGCATCTTTAGTCGCAGCATTTTTTTGGTGGGGTCTGATGTACAAAGGTATTTCACTGCCAATGATTATCGCCCTGACCCTTGTCTTTCTCTTTGTAGGGACATTTGCGCTGATCGGATACGAAAAGAAAACCCGCTCTCACGACAGTTCCGAAGTTGTCATCGATGAATGGGTTGGGATGGGAATTAGTTTGTGGATCGCCGATCCAAACAAGTGGTTTCATGTGCTTCTTGCCTTCATTTTGTTTCGTGTCTTCGACATCTGGAAGCCGCCTGGAGTGCGCTATTTTGATCGCCACTATTTAGGTGGATGGGGAGTGATGTTAGATGATGTGGTGGCGGGAATCTATGCGGCCATTTGTTTGGGAATCTTGCAATGGCTTTTCCGGTAACCCCGCTTCGAATTGAAGTCGTCGCGACCGGAAACGAGTTGCTTGATGGTGGAGTCGTTGACACCAACACAAATCGCTTGGCTCTTGCGATGCAGCCTTTGGGTTTCCGAATTCTGCGAACGACTGTGGTTCCAGATTCGAAGGAAGAAATTCATCGAGCTGTCACCGACGCAGTGATTCGGTCGGACTTGGTTTTTATTTCGGGCGGGTTAGGACCTACGACCGATGATATCACTTTGGAAGTGGTCGCCAAAGCCTTTGGCTCAAAACTCATCGAAGATGCTCACGCGAAAATGAATGTGCTTCGCCGCCTCAAAGCATGGGGACGGAAAAGACCTAACCGAGGCCATCGGAAACAGTTTTTCATTCCAGACGGTGCGACCGTTCTTAGAAATAGCCAAGGAACGGCTCCAGGCATTCACTGGCAACTGGGGGATCGCGACGTCTTTTTTTTGCCGGGGGTTCCCAACGAGTTTGAATTGATCGTTCGTACGGAAATACTTCCCATTTTAAAAAAGAAATTCGCCTCGGCTGGATCAAATTCCAAGGAGTTTTTATATTTGTTCAAAGTGTTTTGGAAACCTGAAAGCGAGCTCAATGAGTTAATGAGGAAACTCAAAATAGCTTCGCCAAAGACGAAGGTCGGCTTTCGAACGAAGCTTCCCGAAAATCATATCAAACTTTTGATCAGCGCTAACAATGAAAGGGCGGCGGAAAAAGTTGTAGCGCCGATTCGTAAGATGCTTAAAAAGAAACTGGGTAGTGCGCTTTTTTCAGAGGGATCCATGAGTTTCGAAGAGGGCGTTCTAGATTATTTGCGAAAGAAAAAATGGACACTCGCTTTGGCGGAAAGTTGTACGGGCGGCCTCACGGCTTCCATGATCACCAAGGTCTCAGGTTCTTCCGCTTTTTTTGAGAGAGGATATATTACTTATAGCAATCTCGCCAAAGAGCAGTTGCTGGGCGTTCGAGCAGAAACTCTCAAGAGCTTTGGAGCCGTGAGTCAACAGACTGCGATAGAAATGGCGGAGGGTGCGCGCCACCGAGCTCAAGTTGATGTAGCCGTTGCGATCACTGGGATTGCAGGCCCAACGGGTGGAACGAAAGCAAAGCCTGTGGGCACTATTTGGATCGCTGCGAGCACAAAAAATGCGACGCGGACTCGATTGCTCCAACTTCCGTTTTCTCGAGAGATGAACCAGCGATTTTCGGCCTATGCGGCACTGCAGATGATCAAAGATCTGTAGGGCAGTTTGGGAAAGTAAGCTTTCGCAGCAAAGCTTCTGCTATCAAAGCTGTGAGCTTGAAAACTTGAAAGGATACTTGATGGTGACAACTCCGCCCGAAGGTTTTGGGAAGGATACTTTGCCGAGTTCCTTGATCATACAGCTATGAAGTGCTGCATTACTCAATTGCGAACGAAGAACTTTTTGGTCTTGAGCGTTGCCGCCTAAATCGATTGTCCACTGCATCAGCAAAACTCCTCCGAGGGTGGAGTCTGTGAGAAGGGCCTTTTCGTAGCAATACTGAAATTTGCTGAGATGTTTGGCGAGAGCCTTTTCGATCTCCGATTCATTGACAGTTCCTGAGCCTATCATGGTAATTCCTTTTCCAGAAACGGCTGAACCAAGTTCACCCATATCTGACGCATTTAGCGCATTCAGAGAGACCTTGCCTTGAACTTCATTCAAAGCTTTGCCTTGCCCGCTCAGCTCGAGATCGGAACGAACGTTGCGTGCGTTCTTCGTCTCAATAGGCCCGTCGATTTTCTTGGAAGTCGCAATATTATTCAACAAATTGGCGTTCGCCTTTTTGGGATCATCCACATTTCCGACCGTATTGTATCGAGAATTCACTTTTTCATTTTGTATGTTCGTGACTGGTTTATTTTTAGAAGGCGAAAGAAAATTGAGAGACTTCGCGAGTTGTGCCCTTGCTTTCGCGGCTTCGGCTTCCGGGTTCGGTGTTGGCACGACGGGAGGTTGCACCACTTTCGGCGGAGGCGGAGGAGCAATCACCGGTTTGGGCGGAATTTTTTGAGGCGGAGGAGGTTTCGGCATTGCTTTTGGCGGCGTGGGTTTGGGAGGCAGTTTCGCAGGTTCAACTTTTTTCACAGGTTTCGGTTTTGGCTTGGGGGTTGGCTTTGGTTTTTCCTTTTTCGGCGGTTTTGGTTTTTGCTTCTGTTCTTTTTTCGGCTCAGGGGGCAGAAATTTGGGAAGCTTAAGAATAACTTCGGTGCTTTCCTTTTTCTTCTCTTTAGGAATTTCCGAAACGGGAAACATTTTCAGCAAAATTCCGAACATGAGAAAACCCGCGAGAGCGATGAAACTCAGACGGCGAAAAAATGTGGAGTCACGGATTTGCTGATTTTCCATTTCCTCCACTGCGAGAGGATCGGGAGTAGGCACCCGGTTGACACGCCACCAATGCTTGTCCCATTCGAGACGACCTTGGATGAGTTGTCGCTCGGTTAGAACGTAAGTATGCCCGACGGGAATTTCTCGCCGAGCTTCACCCGCGACTTTGAATCGAAGCCCAGGGCAATGAGCGGTGAGAACGTATCCGCTTTTGGATTTCGCGTGCCGGAATACCCGAGCCCTTTCAACCCCGCCTTCAAAACTTTTTCCAAGAGCTTTAAAGTCGATGAGAAAATAACGGGTTCCCCAAAATAAAAATAGCTGACCGGGCCTACTTTCGTCGTACTGTGCCGTAGTTTCGCGAAGTGGCAAGTAGGCCGGTCGAATCGGGTGCAGAGGTCTAATCGTGAGCAATAATGAACGATCTTTTATTTCTGGAGTAGGAGAAGGAATTTTAATATGGCTTCCCCGCTGCACTAATTCGGATATGGGAACACGTGCCTCGCGTTCATTCGCTGAGGCCAGGCGCTTCAGCACGATATGCTCAGGAGTTCGTTCCAGAACCCAACGGGGAGGATGATCGATGGCCATCGGACGCGCGGTATTCCACACCACCTTACGTGAGAGATTTCCGATCGCGGTGGTAACTAAAAAATCTTCCTGTCGCACGACTCCTCCCCCAGAGTCCTCTTCTCAGCGCCGCGGCTTCCCCAATCAAATCAGTTCGGCGTGACCACAACCAATTGTAGATCAACAAAACCGGCGGAAGCCGCTGAAGTTAAAACGCTTTGCAAAGTCGAATAAGGCATTCGTTCATCGGCCATCACGATGAGATTGGAATCACGATTGGGATCAGGTGTGAGTTTGCGCTGATCCGAAAGAATTTTGAGAAGTTTGTCAGCGGCGGCTCTTTGCGCCTCTGGATCGTTGCCATTCCCCATTTCGAAATTCTTCAATTTCACCACTGGCTTATCATCGACCGTGATCGCATCGGCAGAAATCTCCAGCTTAAGGGTTTCCTTAATCTTCGCATCGGTTTGTGCGACAGGCAGTGTCATATTTCCTGATTGCGAAATGGATGTAAGACTCGTAGAAAAACTTTTCAGCAAGAACACGAGGATGATGGTAAAAATGTCTGCCATCGAAGTAATTTGAAGAGACATTTCTTCGTTTCTCTTTTTCTTTTTGTGTCCAAATCGTGTGGTGAACAAGACTTTTTCGCTCCAATAAATTTTCGATTAAAAATCAAAGCGAGACATTTTCTCCCGAGATAAAAACTTTTGGAAAATCGGGTTTAATTGTCTCAATGGCTTTCACCATATCTTTGTAAACTACGGTTCCTTCCGCTGCGACGCTCACGTCGCTTAGCGATGGATATTTTTGTTTGATTTGATCGAGCTGCAATTTAAGCTTGTCGAAATCAAACGCTCGGGTAGCACCATTCGATGGAAGAGGAACGGTGAGATGTAAGTTCTTTGCCCCGCCCGTCAGCTTGAGAACAACTTGATGTGGTTGTGCCAATTGGATGACGAGCGAAAGCGGTGGCTCCTTGGGAAGTGCTTCGTCAGGCGTGGGTGCCTCTCCACTGACGGCAACGCCCACATCTAGAACGGCAAGACTTAAAAATGAGACTGAAACCAAAAGGTACGCGATGAGCACTGTAAGGCAGTCAATGACCGGAGCAATATTGAGATCAAACTCTTCGCTGCCTTCACTGCTTCCTTCTGGAGATGTATGACTCATGCTCGCATTTTCTTCATACCGGAATTGGTCAGAAGTTCATCGGTATTGCCCACAGCATTTCCAGCTTTGTAATAACGCTGCTTGAGCAAATCAAGAGTGCGAATTGCAGATCGCTCCACGGTCGCATTTAATCGATTGGAGCGATTCATGAGATAACTGTAGATCACCATACAAGGAATCGCGACGCCGAGACCCATCATCGTTGCGTTCATGGCGGTCGAGATACCTTGCGCAAGTAAGATCGAGCGCTCCTGCGCGTTTGCGTTGCCCACGGCCTCGAAGGATTGGATGAGACCCAAGATGGTTCCTAGAAGTCCTAGAAGGGTAGAGACGTTGGCAATCATGGAGAGAAAACTTGTTCGCGCTTGAATTCGATCGGCAGCTTCACCCACCGCGATTTGTAACCCGTGCTCGATCAGATTTTCAGGTTGGTGTGCGCGGATGAGCCCTTCCCGTACAACATTGGCGACGGGCTTAGTTCGGAACCTTTCACAAAGTAAAATCGCTTCACTTACACGATCGGTCATTATCAAATTGCGGATTTTTTCGAAGAAGTTGTCAGAGCGCGCCAAAGGATAGAGAATGAAAAGAGCATAAAAGCGATCGACGGTAATCACGACAGCAAAGACTCCAGCGAGTAAAATGGGAGCGACGTGCAAAAAGTTGTGATAAATGAAGCTTAACAAAACGCCCATAAATTCCTTTCAACGGTCTAAATAATGATGAGAATCCCCCTCAAGAAAGCTCCTCCAAAGAAGAGCACTCACAATTAAAAATTTTCTCACTTCCTGCCTAGATGCGCAACGCACCACCGAGCCGCAGCCCCGCATGACGCGGTGGATATGCCTCGCACTTCCAAATTACGAACAAATACGAAGCGAGGGCTCTGCAGCAAAAAATGAATCAGTAGTTGGTCTTGGGAATCTCGTCTTTGTAATTTTTCCGGACATCGACGAAATTGATATCGTCGCGATCAGTCTTCAGCACCATCATCATGGACAGATTTCTGGATTGACCGTTGACGTTGAGAGGCTTCTCTACTTCGCGCACACCTCCACCGCCGATCAAGGGAGTTTGTGCAGCTGGTGGATTGGCAGCCGGAGCTGCTGGGCTACTTTGAGCCCAAGCAGTTCCGAAACCTAAACTTAGAAGTAGTAAGATCGCGGAGCCTTCGAGGAAAAGTTTCCTTTTAATTTTGATCTGTCGAAGGCTCATCCTACGCTACCTCGCTTTCTTTTTTCTGCGCTCGTTATCATCGGCGCAGCCAGAATCCCATTATATCCTCTACTGTTTATTCGGTGGAGGTCCGCCGCCAGTGCCGCCACTGCCGCCTACGCAAGCTCGTACGTGCATGACATCACATCGAAATGCTCCCGATGGATTTCCGGTTCCTCCCGGGAAGCTCGCGGCCGGTAAACCAACGCTTACTCGATCGCCGTTTTGGTCCACCATATTGGGACAGCTATATTTTCCTACAATTTGAACGGTGTACGCAGCATCTCCGTTGGAGGCACATCCGACCGTTTGGGAGGTTGCATTGATCACTTCCATTTGAAGCGTACAGTCGGCAGCTTTGCTATAGCCGAGGGAGTTGAACACATCGCCTTCGCCATCCGTAGTATATCCAGCGTCAGTAATATAAGCGTGCGTAGCGTCGATGGTTTGTATTCCACTCGTTGTACCCGTACCGTTAGGATCAATGATTCCTGAAATGTCGAGCGCAATTCCGTGGATCACAGCGCCATCGGCTCGAGTGTATTGATTCCAACCATAGATGGAAAACGTGGCGTGGTCAGAACCTTGAGTATTGCTGTTGTTCGTCACAACTTTTGCATAACCGCATTGAACGTGGTTCAATCCATCAGGGCTGTTTGATGGTGCAAGCATTTTCGCCACAACATCAGCGTTTTGAACTTTGTCTAACGCTGGATTGGTGCCGATCGGACGTACCGCGCCTTGAATATAGTAATAGCCTCCGTCGTTGTGGAGCAAATTGTCCAAGCTCTGGCTGGTATCTGCTTCAGGAATCACGAAGGTATGCGACACTGTCGTGTTTGGAGTAAAGAAATTGCATCCGGTGTCCCAAACTTGGAGACCGACGTTTCTTTGTCCCGCATAAATCACATACGTATTAAATCCAGCTTGGTTTTGAGCTTCGGTGAGCCAATCATTATCTTGAACTCCGTCCCCATTGGCATCCCATTTGTATTGAAAGGGCCCACGGCCGCCGATGACTGTTCCCGCCGTTGCTTTGAACGTAAAGAAGTTATCAGTTGCTGGTGTGGGCGACGGTTGGATGCTGATTTTACTCGTATCAATTGACGGTTGACTGACGCTATTATCGCATTTGATATAGGCAGCGAATGATTTTGTGGAAGCAGCACCTGCTGAATCGGTCGCTCGGATCGTGAGGTTGTGTGTGCGTTGGTCCAAAGTCAAATTGGAGGTAGCAGCCACGGAATGAAATCCAGCTCCGTCCAAATTTAACTCAAAGGTAATCGCGCTCGCGGCATCATGATCGTCGGTTGTTCGCGAGAGTCTCAACTGATAGGTTCCCGCAAAGACATTCATCGAACCCGCATTGAGTGCAGGTTTATTTGCATACGTAGCGAGCGGACTCGATGAGCCGCCCCCATTCACATTATTCACATCGAAGAAATCGGCAACAATCGAAGGAGGTTGATTGGCAAGGGCGCCGGGGTCCACGATCGCAAAAGACATTTTCCCGAACTGGGCGTTGCCATTTCGATCCACCATTTGGACCGCAAATGTGACGTGTCCTCCTGCGTCGAATCGGCAGCTGATCGTAGGCTGGTTACTTGAATCGCAAGCTTGAATATTCTGGCCTGCATCTCCCGTCACAGCCCAAGCAAAATTTCTGTAGAGCTCCGCTTGGTTCACCGACACGGTGAGATTTGACGAGACGACTGGCGCGCTTGGAACCACTGTCATTGGTACCCCAGCAGAATCGCCTTTCGCGCTCCCCGTATCGGAGCCGCTTTGGCATCCGAATTGAATGAAGAGCGTCAGTAAGATTCCGAGAGTCGAGGCCAAAGAACAAGTCAGCCCAATGGCTTTTTTGATTGTGTTCGTTTTCATTGGAAGTCTCCTATACTAAATTGCACCGTACCGCCGCTTACTCTTTTCTCCGCTGTTCGCATGAATCTTTGATTGTCGATGATCGAAGTATTTTCGAGAACATAGACTCGTATTGTATTATCCGTTTTGGTCAGAGTGATATTGTCTACTTCCATGTGGTAGCATGTGTGGTTCGCATCATCGCTCGTTTGACTTAAGTGATATTGATACATCTGAAGGTTTACGATCTTGTCGACCGGAAAATAAGTGGGCATGCCCAGCTTAACTTTTTGATAATTGCTGTAACCATCGCCAGTAGGGTTGAGATTTGCATCCGAGATCGTTCCTGGCGTAAACGCGAGCCCGAACTTGAACGAGAGCCAATCAGGAATCCAATCCAGATTGGAATTCCAGTCTCGATAGTCGCTCTTAAGAACTGCTTTTTCTTCGCAATCATTGAGAAAATCCTTGTCGAGATCGGTGTAAATCTGATGATTGGGAAGTCCCTGAGCAATGAATTGGTTGCACTCTTCAATATGACGGGCCTTAGCGGGA
>Ga0207108_1148_pt1 | contig 11744 bp, 10 predicted proteins | sample Alteio_BWMinHeat_76_FD_153562 | JGI IMG/M metagenome (GOLD analysis project Ga0207108, IMG submission 153562) | Enriched cells from forest soil in Barre Woods Harvard Forest LTER site, Petersham, Massachusetts, United States -... | ecosystem: Environmental > Terrestrial > Soil > Temperate forest >...
AGTCCATAAAATGTCCGCAAAAAAAACCACTCTACATTATTTAATTATTTTATGCTTTCTTCCGCTGGCAGCTTCATCAGCGGTCAGTGTTCCTGCTAGTAATCACACTTTAGCTCAAGAAACATTGGCAAAACAATTAGGTTGGGTGAGCAGCACCGAGAATAATTGCGGCGGTTATTATCTCGAACAACCCTTCATATATCCCGTCAATGAAAATGAAGATTTAGTAGCAGTCACCAGTCAGTCTGGCTTACTTTCGCAACGCGCCACCTCAGTATTGGAAGGCAAAGTCACCGTAAACCGTTCTGGACAACAAATGACTGCCAATAAAGCATTTCTTTATCGCGACCCCGCCACAGGAAAACTGACCGCCGTAGATATGATTGGTAATGTTAATTTACGTGAACCCAACACACTTATTGTTGCTAAGCGTGGGCGTTATAACTTTGAAACAAAAACCAAGTCATTGATTGATATTTTATATCGCACTGCACTTAACACTGGCAAAGAAACCGCAAATAAAGGACCTGAAGAAAACGAACAAGAAAGACAGGTGCCTGGTTTAAGCGCGTGGGGCAAAGCTTACGAATTTTCGCAAACAGAATCACGCATTTATGAATTAGAAAACGCGAGTTTTACCACTTGTCCGCCTGTTGATCCTGCTTGGCGCGTAAAAGCAAGCCACATCGTCCTCAATAAAAATACCGGTCGCGGCTATGCCACAAATGCCCGTATTCTTGTGAAAGATGTTCCTGTTTTTTATTTTCCTTACATCAATTTTTCTATTGATAAACAGCGTAAAACGGGTTTTCTCTGGCCCACGGTAGGCGGATCTGGTAAATGGGGGCCTTATTTTCTCGCTCCTTTTTATTGGAACATGGCCCCGAATTATGACATGACGATCACGCCTGGCTTACTCACCAAGCGCGGTGTTCAAGTGACGGATAATTTTCGTTACTTGACGCACACGAGTGAAGGCAGGATTAACCTTGGCATCTTACCTGCAGATAAAGCCTTTACAGATTTTCAACATGCAGCGAGCCAAAACCCTGCTTATACAAACCCTGTCGATACGGCAGATCAACCTGCTAGTGTCACCACCGCAGAATTAACGCGTTTATTAAACAGTTCCTCCACACGTAAAGGTTTGTTCTGGCGTGACGATTCACACTACAACGATCACTGGTCAAGCCATGTTGATTTTAACTATGCGGGAGATGATTATTACTTGCGTGATTTTGGCAGTAATCTCAATGAAATTACGCAAAATCAATTGCTGCAAGAAGGTGATGTTTTTTATAAAAGCCAAAATTGGAATTTCACTGGACGCGTTCAAGCTTATCAAACCTTACATCCCATTAATGAATCTCCTGTAGAAAACCAATATCGCCGTTTTCCACAACTTATTTTAAATGGCGATTATCCTGATCAACCGGGGGGCTTTGAATATTTTATCAATACGGATATCACTCATTTTGATATTCGCAACACGCCCGGAACAGATGCAAATTTACCTATCGGAAATCGTTTGCATGCGCAACCAGGCGTGAGCTTGCCATTATACTGGCCATCGTTTTACGTTAATCCCAGACTGCAACTTGCATTGACTAATTATAACTTATATCAAACTGCACAAACGGGAGCGCCGACAAGCAAAAATCGTTCCGTTCCTATCTTTGATATTGCATCGGGCCTTTCATTCACTCGTCACACTACTTTATTTTCCCATGCTTTTGAGCAAACTTTAGAACCGCAAGTGTATTACACCTATATCCCCTATAGAAGCCAGCATTCCATTCCTATTTTTGATACAACAGTGAATACCCTGACTTATGACCAGATCTTTAACTACAATCGTTTCACTGGTATCGACCGCATTGGGGATGCCAACCAAATTGGTGTCGGTATCACCACAAGATTGATAGATAGTGAAACGGGATGGGAAAAAGTTCGTTTGGGAATAGGCAATATTATTTATTTTTCTGAGCGCCGCGTTACTTTATGTAATGATTTTAGTTGCTCGGATAATCCATTTAATCATACTAATGCTCAAACTATCTCACCTATCTCCGGTGTGCTCAATTATCATGTTAATAACTATTGGAGCTTTAATGACAATGCCATTTGGAACCCGATAACAAAACAATTCGATAACAATACTTTCGCTTTTCAGTATCAACCTGATGAGGCGAGATTGCTAAATGTTGGTTATACCTTTGCGCGCAGTGGTGACGTTTTATCTGGTATTTCTACAGAAGGTTCAAAAGATAATTTGAATGTCACTGACATTTCTTTCGCCTGGCCTCTAATAAGAGATATCAGCGCAGTCGGTCGTTGGAGCCAGAACTGGAACCGGCAACATTTGCAGAACCTGCTCTATGGGTTACAATACGACACTTGCTGTTGGGCAGTTCGGTTAGTAGGCGGACGGGCATTTGTTGGTTTTGATCCCCATAATAACAATAAACCGCAATACAATACTGAATTTTATATTCAATTCTCTCTTAAAGGATTGGGTGAAGTGGGAACAGGCAACCCCAGCGGGTTATTAAGCAGCATTACGGGTTATAAATCACAATTTGGGCAGGAAATTTAAATGAAAAAAATAGTAATCTCATATATTTGCTTGAGTGTCTTTTTCTTCAGTCATTGTTTTGCAAAAGCAACCCAAGGCACACTTGACCAAATCATTGCCATCGTCAATGACGATGTCGTGACCACATCAGAATTGAATCACGCACTTTCTTTAATCAAAATGCAATTTGCGCAACAACACATGGGCCTTCCACCAGATGATGTGTTGCATAAACAAATACTGGATCAACTCATCAATAAAAGGCTGCAGCTCCAGACAGCAAAACAAGTTGGCGTTGATATATCTGATGCCGATATTGATCGAGCCGTGCAAAACATTGCGTCGCAAAATCATATGACAGTCAAAGAAGTCTATCAACGCATTAACCATGATGGTATGTCAACAGCAGATTATCGCAATGAAATGCATGATCAAATGCTATTACAAAAGTTGCAACAGCAAGAAGTCATCAATCGAATTACGATCACACCCGATGAAGTGAATAACTTCATGCGTTCTAAAATTTGGCAAAATAATAATGCAAAGGAATATCATCTCGAAGATATTCTTATCCCCACCTCTGATACACCCTCGTCTGATGAAATTAGCACAGCAAAAAGACGTGCTCAAATGGTGATGACTAAATTACGCCAAGGTGCAAATTTCCGTGCCATTGCCCAATCGGAATCAGGTGATGATGTGCGCGCATTAAAAGGCGGTGATTTGGGCTGGCGTAAATTACCTGAAATTCCCTCTGCGTTTGCTGAGCACGTAGTACAGCTGCAGCCAAAAGAAATCGCAGGCCCCATTCAAACATCGAATGGATTTCACATTATTCGTTTAGTTGATGCTCGCGCTACTCAGTCAAAGCAAGCAGCGCCAGATAAAAAACAAGTTGAAAACTTGTTATTGCAGCGTAAATTTGAAGAAGCGGTACAAAATTGGGTATCGAAACTTCGCAGCCAAGCGTTTATTAATACTCATACGGATACAATGACGTCTTAATGGATCACACACATCGCCTCCTCATCACCCCTGGCGAACCCGCTGGCATTGGCCCAGATGTGGTTCTTCATGTCGCGCAAAAATCCTGGCCTGCAGAATTAGTCGTGATCGCTGATCCAGAATTACTGATAGATCGAGCTAAACAAATTGGCTTGCCCTTGCAACTCATCGAGTGTCATCTTGATCAACGAGCACAACCACATGAAGCGGGAACATTAAAAATTCTGCCAATTAAACTTAATTCACACTCTGTCCCGGGGCAATTAAATCCAAACAATGCAGATTATGTCGTCCGCACATTGGAAACAGCTGCTTTGTTATGCACAAAAAAAGATGCTTCCGCCATCGTCACAGGGCCTGTGCATAAAGGTGTGATAAATGATGCAGGGATTGCATTCACTGGGCATACCGAATTTTTTGCGCATTATTGTCATGTGCCGCAGACAGTGATGTTATTCGTTATCAATGAAATGAAAGTGGCATTAGCAACGACCCATTTACCTCTGGCAAAGGTCCCTCAAGCCATCACCAAAGAACGTTTGCGCAGCACTTTGTCTATTTTACATCATGCATTGCAACGTGATTTCCATGTGGCATCGCCCCGCTTGCTCGTCTCAGGTCTGAACCCTCACGCCGGTGAAAGAGGTTATTTAGGCCGAGAAGAAATAGATATCATTATACCTGTGTTAGATGAATTACGCAGGCAACACTATGATATCGAAGGCCCGTTACCAGCAGACACCCTTTTCACACCCAAGTATTTGCAACGGGCTGATGCAGTGCTTGCGATGTATCATGATCAAGCGCTGCCGCTGGTAAAATACTTAGGGTTTGGACAAGCTGTGAATGTGACACTAGGCCTGCCTTTCATCCGCACGTCTGTTGATCATGGCACTGCGCTTGATATTGCTGGCACAAAAAAGGTGGATGCGGGGAGTATGGAGGCGGCGGTTGCATTGTCGATTAAGATAATATCGCAAACATAATGGTGGTGGATTACGGCGACAAAACACGCCTAATCCACCCTACTTGCTGCATATTTTTATTTTATATCGCGTCTATCGCTGCAATGCAATTAGCTGAAGTCGCATCTGTATAATCGAGATTTCTTATAGCAACCTGAGAATAATTATGTATTTCACTTATAGTCAACCTTGATCCTTTCGTCTTATAGCTTATTACATTATTAGCGCTACATGTTCCGAGCCTATCACCATCTCGCCAAATGATACCGTTTGCAGGACAAGAAAGTGCAATATGACTATATTCTTCATTAGATTGATTCTGATATTGAATAGTACATATGACTTCATATTTAACACCAACATAGAGTTTATCTAAGGGAAGATTTAATTCTTCGCCAGGTTTGATGTTAAAAATACCTAAAGGAATATCGCTACTTAAAGGCTTTGCAGGTTCTGCCATCGCAACTGAATTGATTAACAGGGTGGTAAAAAATAATTTTGAAATTAGTTTTTTTGTTTTCATTATCCTCTCCAAAATCTGTTGTAAGATATTTTTAAAATGAGTGCGCGCTACATTACCTCTCCAACACTGCCATCGTCAATCGATTAATAGAAACCAACTGCCCCTCTTCATTTTTTATTTCTATCCCCCACACTTGCGTGCTCTTGCCCAAATGATAGGGTTTAGCGATTGCGATCACATATCCTCCACGCATTGCACGAATATGGTTGGTATTGATATCTAAGCCCACACAATAATTTTTTTCTCGATCAACACAAAACTGCGCTGCTGTGCTTCCCACCGTTTCAGCTAGCACACACGATGCGCCGCCATGCATAATACCAAGCGGTTGCTTAGTACGATGATCAACTGGCATGCGGGCAGCAAGAAAATCATCGCCCAAATCAATAAATTCAATGCCTAGATAATCAGACATCGTATTTTTTCCACGCTCTGTCGCTGTTTTTAAATCAATTTCAGTTTTCCATATTTTCATAGGTGCCTCTTTATAAAATTCTATATAATACTTTAATCTTTACAGAAAACAGGAATTTATGATGACGACATTAATAAGGATTATTTTTATCTTCTTGTTTTTCCTGTCATTAGCCAATGCCGGCGGCGGCATGACACACATGTTTATCGCCCAAGAAACCATTGCTAAATTACCCAATGAAAAACTACGCAATCTTTTGTTAGACAATCTCGATACTTATCTTGTTGGTGCATATTATCCTGATTCTGGTTTTGTTCAAGGCACGCATTATGGGGAAGATTCACATTGGGACCTGTTTATTTATACTTTTGCAGATTACCTCAAAGAAAAATATTCTGATCCTGTGATCCAACATCCTAAGCTGGTCGCATTTTTATTTGGTTGCGCTGTGCATCGCGTATCAGATGAGGTCATTCATTGGACTTTTTACGAGGTTTCAAAAGATAAGGATTTCAACGGAGATTATAATCAAGCTCATCAATATGGTGACATCGGTATTGATTTATTATTAAACATTGATAAAAACCAATGGATGACACATCCCGCGACGTGGTGGGTACCGGTAAATGATTTACTTGATGTCTACCATCGAATGGGCAAAGACAATTATACCGCCGCAGAAATTAGATGGGGAAATACAGCTATTTTTCTCGCCGGTTATGGTGAGCGTATTATTTCCGCCCCTGCTTATCCTTATCTAAGATGGAAAATGCCCTGGACTGCAGCACATTATTATGACTGGCCAGAAGGCGGCATCCTCATGGATGAAGATAAAGTGGCCGAGTATTTAATGAACCTTTGGGATCGATTGCACAATAAGAAATTGACTCAGATGCCCGTTTTTGCAAGCAAACACCGTCTTAACAGCATCCATACAGAACCATCCCCTGCTGTTGATTTTGCCCAAAAAGCCATGGAAAGCGGTGCTGTGAGTGTGCCTGTCAAGTCTAATGAGGATGGGAGCATAGAATTGCAATTACCGGTTGTTAATGAGTTTAATAAATTTAGGGACTTGATTGCTGAGTTCTTTAGTAGGGTGGATTAGGTGCGTTTTTTGCACCGTAATCCACCAACCTTATAATGATGGGTGGCTTACGGCGTAAAAAACACGCCTAATCCACCCTACTGTTTGATACACGCCGACCCCTCATATAAAATGGCAGCCTGATCTCGATGGAAGCCATTTCATGAAAAAAAGATTTCTTTTGTCCCTAGCATTATTTTGCTCACCACTCATCACAAGCGCAGCAGACTTAATTGAAGTCTACCAACAAGCACAGGTAAGCGACCCCACCTTCCAACAAGCTATTGCGCAGCGTCTTGCAACCAAAGAAGGTGTGCCTATTAGTGTAGCAGCCATCTTACCTAATATTGCTTTAACAGCTAATCCAACGATTAGTCGGTATGGCTTTTCAGGATCTGCTCTCCAAGCCGTCCCCGTAGATGATATTACTTCTATTTTTCCGCGTAATTTAACTACACGTACCTATACATTAAATTTAGGATTAACCCAAACCGTTTTTGATTTCGCTAAATTTTCTGTTGTGGCACAACAAGTCTCCCTTTCTAGTGGTGCAGATGCAACCCTAAATGCTGCTTTGCAAGATCTCATGGTCCGTGTTGCAAATGCTTATTTTGCTATTTTAAAAGATGAAGATAATTTAAGTTACGCAGAAGCAACAAAATTAGCGTATGCAGAACAATTAGATCAAATTAAGCAGCAATATAAAGTGGGATTAAAAACCATTACCGATGTTTATACAGCACAAGCTTCTTATGATTCCGCAGTAGCAAATTATATTGCTGCAGAAAATACCTTAGTCAATGATAGAGAAAATTTGCGTGTTATCACTGGAATTTATTATCCACACTTAGCTTCATTAAGCGAACAATTCCCGCTCATAAGACCTCAACCCTCTAATGTCGATTTATGGGTCAAGACAGCTGTATGGCAGAACTGGACGGTCAGATCCTCTCGTTGCGATGTTGCGCAAGCACGCGAATTCATTAAACAACAAGTCGCAGGTCATATCCCCACTGTGAATGTACAAGGAAATATATCAAGACAATATACTGAAAATATTAATGGTTATAGAACGTTTTCTGATCGCAATGGTCCCGGTACGATCACTGATCGTTCTATCACTTTAAATTTAAATGTACCTATTTTTTCTGGCGGTGGTGTGATTGCGCAAACAAAGCAAGCCACTTACAGTTATAGAGTGGCGCAGGAAAAACTTGAGTTTACTATTCGCAACACCATTAATACGACGCGGCAAACTTATAACAGTCTTATCTCTGGCATCTCTCAAGTTCAAGCAGACGAACAAGCCATTAAATCTAATGTGAGTTCTTTAAAAGGAATGGAAGCAGGCTATCAAGCTGGAACACAGACTTTAGTGGATGTTCTCAATCAACAACAAAATCTTTACAAAGCACAAACTCAATATGCAACTGATCGTTACGCATTTGTAAATAATATATTGGCACTTAAACGAGCTGCGGGGACATTAAGTTTTGATGATTTACGCGCGATTAATGTTTGGTTGACGAATAAATCGAAAAATAAATTCCATCATAGTAGGGTGGATTAGGCGCTTTTTGCCGTAATCCGCCGAAAATGGTGGATTACGACGCAAAAAACGCGTCTAATCCACCCTACAAAGCTGCTTATATTTTTCCAGCAATTGCTCATTTGTTTCTGTATGATGAAGGTCTTTTATAATGCAATTCACAGGGCACACTGCTACACATTGCGGCTCAGCAAAATGTCCTACACATTCTGTGCATTTATCTCGAGAAATTTCATAAATTAATTCACCTTGATAAATAGCTGTATTGGGACAGACAGGTTCACAGACATCACAGTTGATGCATTCATCAGTAATAATGAGAGACATCTTAACAGACCCTATATTTTTCTTTTAACGCATGCGTCACAAGATCTGGCACAAACGCTGACACATCTCCATCCAGTTTTGCAATTTCCCGCACTAAGTTCGATGAAATATACATATAATTTTCATCTGGCATTAAAAAAATACTTTCAATTTCCGGATTCAAATGTCGATTCATACTTGCTAATTGAAATTCATAATCAAAATCGGTGACTGTTCTTAATCCGCGCAAGATCACATTTGCACCATGCTTTTTTGCAAAATCTAAAAGCAAAGAATCAAATCCTTTAATTTCCACATGCGGGTGAGCGCTTAAAACTTCTTTACAAAGATTTACGCGTTCTTCCAAGGAAAACAAAGGTTGTTTACTGGGGCTTGCCGCAACCGCCACAATGATACGATCGAAAATCGTCACCGCACGTTCGATTAAATCAACATGTCCAAATGTAATAGGATCAAATGTGCCGGCATAAACAGCAATATTTTTCATTTGTTTATTTCCCTTAGAGACTCTAGAGGAGCCATACTTTATCACATTATACGTTATAATAAGTTATCTGGGTGTTATTAGCCTAAGAACTAAAAGCAAACAGGGGTCAACCCTATGTTTTATTTAAAAATAATACGAGATCAATCAGGTTGCATCCAACATATAGAAACTCCCTTAACAGGAAATAGTTTATTAAGTTCTTCAAAATTAAATAAAGGTTGTGCTTTTACTTTAGAAGAACGTAAAGAATTTGATCTAACCGGCTTGCTTCCTCATCAAGTTGAAACATTGGACCAACAAGTCTCACGTATGTATGTGCAATATAATGAACATCATACTAATTTAGCCAAAAATATTTATCTCAATGTGTTGCATGATTATAACGAAACATTATTTTATAAACTGGTGAGTGAACATCTTGAAGAAATGCTTCCCGTGATTTATACCCCAACCGTAGGTGAAGCGGTACAAAGATTTAGTTTGGAACATCGCAAAGCAAAAGGTCTTTATCTTAGTTATCCTGAACGTGACAATATTGAAGCTATTCTTGAACATCGCGTCGTGCCTGAAGTAGATTTGACTGTGGTGACGGATGGTGAAGCCGTGCTAGGTGTCGGTGATCAAGGAATTGGTGGAATTAATATTTCTCACGCTAAACTGAATGTCTACACATTATGTGGCGGCATTAATCCACATCGATTTTTACCTATTCAGCTCGATGTCGGCACTAATAATCCGCATTTATTGAATGATCCTATGTATCTCGGATGGCGACATGAGCGAATCACTGGACAAGCATACGATGATTTCATTGATGCTTTTGTAACAGCTCTCACAAAAAAATTTCCAGATATTTTTTTGCATTGGGAAGATTTTGGACGCGATAATGCCAGTCGAATTTTAAATTCGTATCGAGATAAATGCTGTACTTTTAATGGTGACATGCAGGGGACGGGTGTCATCGCACTTGCCAGTGTGTTAGCTGGCGCTGCTGCAAGCGGCATGCCATTGCGAAATCATCGAATCGTGATCTTTGGTGCTGGCACTGCAGGTATTGGTATTTCCGATCAAATTTATAGTGCTTTAAGACGTGATGGACTGAGTGAAAGTGAAGCTCGTCCTCTTATTTGGCTGGTCGACAAGCAAGGATTATTAACTCAAGAGAAGTCACTTAAATCTTTTCAAGCTGTTTATGCGCGCAAACAAACTGAGACAGAAAATTGGGAATTACGCGAAAAAAATTTTATTGGTTTATATGATGTTGTCAAACATGTAAAGCCTACCATTCTAATTGGTTGTTCCACCGTGGGGGGAGCCTTTAACGAAGAAATCGTGAAATTAATGGCAACGCAAGTTGATCGGCCTATCATCATGCCGCTCTCAAATCCCACGCCGCTTGCAGAAGCGAAACCAGAAGATTTACTTGAATGGACAAAGGGCCAAGCCATTATTGCCACAGGCAGTCCTTTTCCTGATGTGCGTTACAATAACAGTTGGTTTCGTATTTCTCAGAGTAATAATGCCTTTGCTTTTCCTGGCATTGGCTTAGGCGTGATAGCTGTCAAAGCAAAACGAATCTCTGACGATATGCTATGGTCAGCAACACAAGCATTAACTCGATGCTCACCTGCTTATCAAGATAAAACGGCACCGCTATTGCCAAAATTAGCGGAAGCTAAAATGGTCAGCATTAATATCGCGATAGCGGTCGCAGAACAAGCACGTAAAGAAAACCTTGCGCAAGTGGCAGATGATGTTAATTTGCAAGACTTGATTAAGAAAATTATGTGGGAGCCAAAGTATTATCCTTATCGGAAGGGATAAGCATTGATTTTTTTTCATCTTCTTCGCACAATGATGAAGAATTTTTTGGATTACCCTTATGAATCAATCCTATTTACATGCCTTAGGTATTACTTATTGGCAACAGAGACAAACACATCCGATAGGTGAGAATGCCCCTAATACAACATCTGGTTATTGGGATTGGGACACATTGCAAAAAAAAGTCGCGCAATGCACTGCTTGCGGTTTACATCAAACACGCACGCAAACTGTATTTGGTGTAGGTGACCGTCATGCCAAACTGATGATTATTGGCGAAGCGCCAGGCTTTCATGAAGATCAACAGGGTGAACCTTTTGTTGGACGCGCAGGACAATTGCTTACCGCCATGATCAAAACCATTGGCTTTGATCGGTCTCAAGTTTATATCGCTAATATCTTAAAATGCCGGCCGCCGAACAATCGCGATCCACAACCAGAAGAAGTTAAACTCTGCACGCCTTTTCTCGATCAACAAATCGCTCTTATTCAACCACATTTACTTCTTGCAGTGGGTAGAATTGCCGCGCATTATTTGCTGAAAACAAAAGCTTCGTTAGAATCATTACGCGCTAAAATGCACACTTACGGCGAGCAAAACATTCCCTTGATCGTGTCTTATCATCCGGCTTATTTATTGCGTAATCCTATTGATAAGAAAAAAGCATTCCAAGATTTGCAATTTGTACAAAAAAATTTAGGAGCTACTTAACAAACGTCCAATCATCTTTTCTTGCTTAGCCAATGCACCGCGATTTGCTTTCACTACCTGCAATGCACGCTCGCCCATTTGCGCACGTTCGGAAGATTGCTGCATTAACATAATGAGATGAGAAGATAGCGTTTCTGCATCGGTAACTGTCATCAGTGCATTCGCAGAGATAAATAATTTGTTGATTTCAGCAAAATTAAATACATGTGGTCCTGATAAAATCGGTTTTCCTAATGCACCCGGCTCAAGAATATTGTGTCCGCCGCGAGGAATAAGAC
>Ga0207108_1150_pt1 | contig 11669 bp, 22 predicted proteins | sample Alteio_BWMinHeat_76_FD_153562 | JGI IMG/M metagenome (GOLD analysis project Ga0207108, IMG submission 153562) | Enriched cells from forest soil in Barre Woods Harvard Forest LTER site, Petersham, Massachusetts, United States -... | ecosystem: Environmental > Terrestrial > Soil > Temperate forest >...
TCACCCGGGACCGGGTCGTTCCGATCATATCCGCAAGCGTCCCCTGGCTGATTTTGGCGAGGATCGGCTCCGGTTTCTCGTCCTTGCCAAAGTTCGCCAACAGCAGGAGCAGCCGGGCCAGACGTTTCTCACCCGAATTGAACAGCTGATCGACGAGGTCCGCCTCGGTGCGGATGGCCCGATTCAGAAGATGGGCAATGAACATCGCGGAAAACGCCGATTCCTGTTGAATCACGCGGAGAATAGCCGCTTTTTCCAGCCGCACGATGACCGAGTCCATCATCGTCGCGACCGTCGCTATGCGCTGCGCCTGCCCGGCAAGACATCCTTCACCGAAGAATTGGTTCGTTCCAAGAATTGCGACGACTGCTTCCTTGCCTTGCTCCGAAACGACGGTGACCTTCACCTCGCCTCTCTCGACGTAGAAGACCGCATCCGCGGGGTCTCCCTGTGAAAAGACGATCTGGTCCTTGCGGTACTCCCCAATGCTCCGGCCCTCGCCAGCTTTGGCGAGAAAAGATTTCGGATCGAATGACGGCCGGCGTTTAATCGCCATGACACGGCCTTCCGTACTGCTCCAAGCGCGGCGCGCCGGTCGGGGCGAACCGGTTGCTGGCGACGATCAAGACCTTCCTGGCCTATGCCGTCGAGCAAGACGTGATCCTGGTATCGCCAGCCGCCGCAATCCGGCCGCCAGCGCCGCAAACGGCCCGGGAGCGGACATTGACCGATGACGAACTCGGCGCGGTCTTGGAGGCTTGCGCGGGGCTTGGCGAGTATGGGGCGATCGTGCGGCTTTTGATCCTGACCGGGCAGCGGCGGTCCGAGGTTGCGGAAATGCGCTGGAGCGAGGTCGATATGACCGGGCGGGTTTGGAATATCCCTGCGGCCAGGTGCAAGAACGGACGGGCGCACAGTGTCCCGCTATCGGCGCAAGCGATCGATTGTGTTCGCTGGCTTTGCCCGGCGCTTGGCGAGTTGTCCGGTCCGGTCTTCGCGCCGCAATCCTTTTCGCGGTGCAAGGGCGAGCTTGACGCGGAATTAAAGGCCGGCACCGGCATTCAATTGCCGCCTTGGGTCTTGCACGACCTACGCCGCACGGCGGCGAGCGGCATGGCAGGGCTCGGCGTGCAATTGCCGGTGATTGAAAAAGTTCTCAATCATCAATCCGGCTCATTTCGCGGAGTCTGCGGCGTATATCAGCGGCATTCGTTCTCGGCCGAAAAGCGATCGGCTCTTGAGCTTTGGGGCGCCCATGTGGTTACGCTGGAGCCTAGCGCTGTTGCCCTATCAAAGGCCGCGTGACGGACGTGTCCCCAAAAGGACCAAAAGTGTCCCCAAAAGGACCACCAAAAAGCGGGGCAAAAAGCCCCAAATGCGGGGCAAAAAGCCCCGGCTATAAATTCGCCAAAAGTGTCGCAAAATGCGCCACCAGGGCGAGCCGCGGTGCGGTAGATTTTCTTCGTATGCATGCGAGTAAGTTGCCATAAGCGCTTGGGTGCGTTTAGTAGAATTATACTCGCTTTTTTCGCAAGCTTTAGGAACGGGATCAGAGCGGTATGGAAAACTCGTCAAGCTTCATCGACGCACTAGACTACATTCGGCATTCTGCCATTACACCCTCCCTGATTGCAGGCGGATTGTCGCTTATCGGAGGGCTCGTGGCTGCGTGGTGGAGCGCTACTGGAGGAAGAAGGTTCCAGGACTCTCGTGAAATTTCGGAAGCTGTACGCACAAATGCGATGGAAGCCGAATTGCGAGTAAAGGAAGCAATTCTCAATAAGCTGCCGTCTGGCATGTCAAAAGAGGAGTTAGAAGGTCTCCTCGGTCAGCAAATTCGAATCGGTGGTGATTTGATTATCGGTCAAAAGGCTTCGGCGGACCGTCAATTGGTCGAAGACCTTGTTACCAACTACCATCAGCAAGCACTGTCTCAGGCACGTGTTCAGTTTTGGTTCAGCGTGATGGCTGCGACGATTGGATTTCTCTACATTATGTATGCAGCCTCAACAGCGGACAGCTCAAATCCCGCTACATATACCAAAATTCTTCCTGGTGTCGTAATAGAAGCGGTAGCGGCCCTATTCTTTCGGCAAGCGGAACAAACGCGACAGAGGGCCACCGAATTATACGATAGGCTCAGAAAAGGTCGCCAGATGGTGAGAGCAGAGTCCGTGGTAGAAACAATCGAAGACATAAGAATCCGCAGCGCGGTCAAGGCTCAAATAGCTTTACACATGGTGGGTCTAGTACCCAAGGAAATTGATCTACAGTCTTTCCTTTCAAAGGTGGCGACAACGGAAAGCCCGGACGGCCAACCTGAGTCGGTCAAGGTCATACGCCGTCGGGTTGGATATTGTCGAGATCGCGGCCGTCGACAAGGAGCACGACGCGATTGCTCATATGAGTTGCTCGACGGAAAGAAACCCATGCTTTCAATAAAATCACGAGGGACTGGTAGGAGACGCTACGCTGAAACTCACTTCCCCGTTTGGCGCTGATTTTGGCGATATTGCACTTGACGGACCCATAAATCTGTGATACGTTTGATTTCAAATAAGGAATCAGATGTCATGTCAAAGTCAATCATCGAAGCCAAAGTCCTGCAAGACGAAGCCGCCGCTTATGCCTGGGTCGAAGCCCGCATATGGCCGGACGGTCCCGTTTGCCCGCATTGCGGTGGTGTTGATCGCATTTCAAAAATGGGCGGCAAAAGCACCCGCATCGGCGCCTATAAGTGTTACCAGTGCCGGCAGAAATTTACCGTCAAGATCGGAACCGTTTTCGAGGACAGCCATGTTCCCATGCGTCTTTGGTTGCAAGCCATGTATCTGCTTTGCTCCTCGAAAAAGGGCATTAGTTCAAATCAGCTTCACCGGACCCTGGGTGTCACCCTCAAAACCGCATGGTTCATGTCGCAGCGTATTCGTGAAGCAATGCGAACTGTCGGACTTGCGCCAATGGGCGGACCCGGAACAATCGTCGAAATTGACGAGACTTTCATCGGCAATAAAGCCGATATGCCGAAACGTCGCGGCTTTGCGCATAAGCATGCGGTGCTCTCCCTCGTCGAGCGTGGCGGCAAGGTTCGCAGCTTCCATGTTGAAGGAACTTCCGCTGCTCATTTGGTTCCGATCCTTCGCGCCAACATCGCGAAAGAAACCGCTATCGTGACCGACGAAGCCGGCCAGTACGCGCACCTGAATAAAGAGTTCGAGAGCCATGAATATGTCAATCACAGCGCTGGAGAATACGGGCGTGGTCCCGTCCACACTAACACCGTCGAAAATTTCTACTCCGTTTTCAAACGCGGCATGAAGGGCGTCTATCAGCATTGCTCAGAGAAGCATTTGCATCGCTACGTCGCGGAATTCGATTTTCGCTATAGCAACCGCGTACGGCTTGGCGTAGATGACGTAGAGCGTACCGAACGCGCCCTTATGGGTATCGTCGGCAAGAGGCTCACTTATCGAACGGCTAATATCTGAGAGGTCGTATGGGAAAAGCAGGCGAAAAGCAAAAGCGAACGCCGAAGATAAAGGACAAACGACAATACGAGCGGTTCGTTGAAACCGCTCGTAAGCTTGGCTGCGATGAAAGAGAGGAAGCCTTCGAGCGAGAATTTGTGAAGATAGTACCCCCAAAGACGATCAAGCCAACGGGTGCCCGTTCTCGTCAAGGCGCCAGGCGGCTTTCCTCATGAGACCTCCTACCATTCCAAATATGTCCCTTGCGTCTTCCAGCGTATATATTTTATCTAGATGCATCGTATCATTTCGATATGGATTCTGCATGGCGGCCAAGGCAGCATAAATCTCTTCAAATATCTTACCGTCTCCGGTCAGTCTTCCACTTGCAGGCCATCTCTTATCCATCTCGGTCTCGAGCATCCTAAACCAACTTCGCTGCGACCCTTTGGTGGGATCTGGCAAACGTACGCACCGCGAGATCGCCCGGATAACTGCTTCAAGACAGCGTATTGAGTGAAATACGCATGCTGTACTTCTTTCAAGAGCCAAGCATTTAGCCGATTCGTCTATTTCATATTTAACAGATGGAAAAGCATTGCTTACTATCTCACCAAACCGAGGCTGCTTCGATTCAAACAGTTCTGATTCATGCGGCGATAAGGAAAGTAAATGGACGGACTCGATCTCGTCATTTAACCGACCATACAATTCAGTTAATTCTCCTGCGCAATTAGATATTTTTCTACACGACATGACGCAATTACGGAATCGCTTTGCTGATATTATAGTCATATTTAATTCCAGTAATGTTAGCTGTTCGATAAGTTTATCTATTATTCCCACTAAATCAGCGCTGGCGTAATGCGGAATCTCGTCTATATTACTATCCTTAGGCACTGTCTGGGATAAGGCGTTCAGTTGTCCAATTATCTCCAGAGCATCAACAAAGGGCTTCCCATATACGCGAAGCATATCCCACAGACTCCAAAGTCTGCCAGGCCCCGCAAAAATATCTCGATTCCTTGGCCCAGCGATGCCCATGCTAGCACCGCCCCTCTGGGTCCGTCAAGTGACACAACCTCCTGATTTTGATCTCAATGTTTTGGTTCATATGCGGCTCCCGTTGCCGCCCGGACCGCATCGGCGCTCGCATCACGAAACTTTTTCGCTTCCGCCACGATCGCCGGCGCCGACATTTTCAATTGATGCGAAAGCAACAATTGGCCGCCGAGGTTCACGGCGCCATGGGCTTTTTCGAGCTGCGCAATCCTGGCAAGCTCATTCGGAAAGCGCTTGCGCTGCCACATGAGCCGGAATCCATCGACTTCATTCTGGCTTAGACCCGACAACATCGCCGGAGCCGACAGTATCGCGCTCATTGTCTGATCGTCGCCGGATTCGAGCGAGCGCGTGATTTCCCGGCGCCGGGCGTCTGGCGTCTGGTCCCTAAGATAAATCCTAAGCTCGGTTGCAAGCTGAACGCCCCGGATCGTGTTGTCTGGAACCGGCGCGGCGATCTTGTTTTGCAGCCGCGTGATTTCCTGCCCAAATTTCTCGTTCGATTTATCGACCAGACCGAGAGCGGGCTTCGAGAGCTTGAACGCAATTTCGCTCGCGCCAACGTGGCGGGCGCCCTCGGATTGGCTCAAGTCTTGATGAAGTGCGCGGCAAGCGTCTGTGCATCCCCTGCCAGCGACGCGAATAGATTTCAGCGTTTCATGGGCAAACTGCATCAGGCTATCGTTCGGATCGAATTCGGCGAGAGCGCGCTCGTCCATCGAAGCCGAAGGCTCCGGGCAAGTCCACACCGCGGAACTGTGGACGAAAGGCTTTTGCTGATACTGCGGACCGGGCATCGTGATCATTCCTTCGGTTTGTTACTGCCAACATTGGCGCAACGCTGTTCGAAGGCAAGTCAAAACGTCAACAATCGCACAGACGACTCAAGTTTCGCTCTGCGGTTCATTGTAGGCTTCACAATTTGAGGGCGAGAGTTTTCCCCGCGTGTCCGCCATCGCCGCGAGCCTCGCCAGAATTCGCGCCCGCGCGTCCGCCCCCGCGTCAGCCGACGAAAAATACGCCATGGCATCGGCGCTCGGATCGACTTCGAGGCGCGATGTGTCTTTCCAGCCCGCCTTGCATCCCAAAATATACCTGGCCGCTGAACCCGCCGCGGGGCCTCGGCCCGTCGATGCGATCTTGCCCAGGTTCCGCGCGACACGTGCGCAGAGCATAATCGTGCCGTTGTCAAGCACATCGCGATAACACTTACGAAGCGTTTTCGGATCGAGCTTCGAGACCAGGCCATGGCCAGGGCTGATCCCGCGCGAGCCGGGCTCACCATCCGCTGCGCGAGCTACACCCGAAAATCGTCCGACGAGGGCCTCGAGCAGGAATTCAATTCTCTCGACGCTCAGCGGGAGGCTTGCGAGGCCTATATCGTAAGCCAGCGTCACGCCGGATGGATCGCGCCGGGAATGTCGCGGGTTCTCACACACCGGGAAATAACACCCCGGAGACCCGACTGCCTGGCTGACGAGACAGTCAGCGGCGAACCCGTCTGCGAGGCAAATTCCCTGTTATCAGGGAAAATAACAGGGAATTTCGCAAAATCGCTAGCCTAGAGCAGAAAACGGGTGCGAATTTCGAAGCAAATTCGGAGTGTTACCGCCAAATTCCCTGCGCAACGGAACAGGGAATTACTTTTGCTCGAACAGGGAATTTTGAACAACAGAACAGGGAATGTATTCGCGCAATCAGGGAATCGGTGTAGATCGACGCCTATCGCCTTGGCTTCCTGTCGCAAGACCTCATTGCAGGCCGACGCTGGCGGCCCCATCGCCATCCCTGAACAGATGGCTACCACACCCGCGCTGGGCTTTCTCCGGAGATCGGCTTCTTCGCGTTTCTGGCAGGGTCGCTGGCCTCCGCGATGTTTGGGGATAGCCGCTTCCTGTCATGCGGAGCGAATTCGACGATCACGCCAATTTTCGCTGGCGGGCTCGCCCCTGTCGAATTCGCGATACGCGAGCAAACTGGCATCGGACGTGACGACGGATCCACGAAACTGAAGCATCAATCTGCGGTCGAAATCGAGTCTGAGAACCTCGCCGCTCGATTCACCCCGTTTTGGCCGAAACTCCGTCTGTCGATGTCGATAGGAAAAACGAGCAAGCATTCAGGAAATCGGCGGCCTGCGGACGTCAGCGATGGGGCTCACCGCGCCGGAGCTGTGCCCGGCAGGCCCTTCGCGTAGATCGACGTTCACTCGCATCCAGACCAGGGTGGCTATGCACGCCATGTGCTTGTTGCCCAGCTGCGGCGCCGATGCCGAAGGATTGTCAGCCACAACTTTCGACGCGGCTTGCGCCACCCCCGCATCATCAAACCGCAAGTTACAAGGCCAGAAACAGGGATTGAAACCGCGCCACACCCAGCACGACATTCAAGACGCAAAAGGCGACGGAAAGGGGTCGTCGGCCCGATCGGCTCAGCCCCACGGAGATTAACTGGAGCGTGGCGACACAATTTTAGGGCAGAATATGCGTTCGAAAAATGAGAGATTTGCTCGACCCCAGCAATGATTCGCCGTTTCGAAGGTGGAGCAAAACGTTATGGTAGATCAAGAATCCGTTCGTCCACTCGCCAAAAGCGCTGCAGCGAAGGCCAAGCACACGCCTGCGCCGGGCTATGAGATTGTAGCGCGCGCCATCACTGGCGATGACCCGCCGGCATGGCTCGTCAAATTCTTAAAATGTGGGGACCGTGCCTAGCGGTGGATCGGGGCGTCGCCGCGGTCAAGACCCCAACGAGAGTGCACATGAGGAAAACCCTGGAAGGCGTCAGGGCCGCAGCGGCGCTCATTTTGAGCGCATTGGATGACGGCGAGACGCGAGGTTTCCTCGACGCTGCTTCCCCAGGAACAATCCCTGATCGTTTGGCGATATGTCGCTTAATGAGCGATCTTGTGCGACGCGCCGAAGAAGGCGTCTCCTGGCTGGTGACGGAAGGCGGCAAGACGAAGGCGGGCCGGAGTAGGGCCGTGCCGCCGGGGTCTTTTCCCCCTAAGACTTATTGCGCCGCCATCATCGCCGAAGCCTGGAGCTTCGTCCATGGCGTCGAGCCCGCGCCGAAACATCAGAAGGCTGCGGCCGCCGCACACCTCTTCTGGAGGGAATCGTTGGAGGGCCTGAGCATGGAGGAGACGAAGCTGGCGCTTGAGTGGATGCGCGCCAAGGACGCCAAGAAAAGCTGGGGCGAGCCGCTCAACGGTTGGTGGCGTCATTTCAAAGAGGCCAAAGAGCCTCACGTGTCAGAGATGCGCAAGAAAATCCGCCGCCACCTCACGGAACGCAAGCGTCAAGCCGAGATGTTTGCGAACGCCTAAATAGGCCGGAAAAGCTGCCAATTTAGGTCCGTTGCGAATCGAGGAGGTTTTTCGAAACACTTCGAGCCAGCAAATCACCGCCTCGCAGGCGGCGTCGCAAAAGGCTCGATCGATGTCGGATATTGCAAATTCTAGGTTGAAATCAGGTGTGAAGGAAAAGTTTTCGGTAAGCCGCGCAGCGCCGTTGCAATTTGGCCGGTTCGCTCTCCTTCCGATCATGGAGCTCAAGCCCGATCCGTCCAATCCACGCAAGCACGGCCGCGAGCAAATCAGGGCGATCGCCCGCAGTATCGCCGCCTTCGGCTTCAACGCGCCGATTCTGATCGACAGGAACAAGCAGATCGTAGCCGGCCATGGCCGCTACGAGGCGGCGAAACTCAATCAATGTGCCAAAGTCCCGGTCGTCTGGCTCGAGCACCTGAGCGAGACGCAAGCCAGAGCTTACATGCTGGCCGACAACAAGTTCACGGATAGATCTTCCTGGGACGACGCCGCATTGGCCGTTCATCTGAAGGAGCTGTCCGAGCTAGTCCTCGACTTTGACATCGAAGACATCGGATTCGAGCTTCCGGAAATCGATTTTCGCATCCAGTCGCTGGACGCTGTGGACGACGCGGACCTCGCGGATGAGTTTCAGCTCTTCCCGGGCTTCGCCGTCTCCCGGCCCAGCGATCTCTGGCTGCTCGGCTATCACAGGCTCTATTGCGGCTCGGCGTTGGAGACAACCGCCTATACGTCCTCCTCGATGGCGCCAAGGCGGCCACCGTGTTCACCGACCCGCCTTACAATGTGAAGATCGATGGCCATGCCTGCGGCTCAGGAGCGATCAAGCATCGCGAGTTCGCCATGGCGTCGGGCGAAATGACAAGCCAAACATTCGAGCGCTTCCTCGCCGAGGCTCTGAGACTCATTGGCGCTTACACAGATCCGGGCGCCGTCATCTACGCCTGCATGGACTGGCGGCATATGGCCGAGATGCTCGCCGCCGGCTGCGCCGCTATCCTTGATCTCTCAAACCTCTGCGTCTGGGTCAAGAACAACGGCGGCATGGGCTCGCTTTATCGCTCAAGGCATGAACTCATCTTCGTGCTCCGCAACGGCAAGGAGCAGCATCACAACAACGTCCAACTCGGCCGCTTCGGACGCAATCGCACCAACGTCTGGAATTACGCCGGCGCCAACTGCTTTCCGCGTAAAGGTCAAGGAAGCGCTCTTGATCTCCATCCCACGGTTAAGCCGATTGCACTGGTTTCCGACGCCATTTTGGATACGACGAAGCGCAATGACATCGTTCTCGATCCCTTTTGCGGCAGCGGCACGACCATACTTGCCGCCGAGCGCACCGGCCGGCACGGTTGCGGCATCGAGATCGATCCGCTCTATGTGGACACTGCAGTCGAGCGTTGGGAGAGAATGACCGGAAAGCAGGCGCGGCACGCCACCGGGCAGACATTCGCAGGCATCAAAGCCGAACGAAGACTCGCACCATGAGTCTCCGGCAGAAGGATTATAAGGTCGGCTACAAACGCCCGCCACAACATACCCAATGGAAAAAGGGGCAATGCGGCAATCCGAAGCGCCAATACAGACGCGCACCCAAAGGAACTGTGGCGCTCATTGACGCGGCGTTCGAGGCGCGAATCGACATTGTCGAAAACGGAGCATCACGACGTGTAAGCGTCTTTGAAGCAATCTTTTTGCAACGTGGACCAAGGAGATGTCTGGCGACAAGCGCGCGATAGCTGTTCGATTAAAATATCAGGAATTCGTTTCCCAGCAAGGTGGCCCAAGCGAGATTATCGTCGAACACGTGTGTCAGGAGAGCACTGAAAATGAGTGATTACGACGTCGGCTATGGAAAGCCACCAAAACATTCGCAATTCAAGAAGGGCGTCTGTCCCAACCCGCATGGGCGCGGCAAACGCCGCGACCTAAAGGTTGCGGAGATCCTCAACAAAGTTCTGAATGCCAAGACAGAGTTTCGTGAGCGAGGCAAATTGAAGAAGGCATCTCGCATCGAGTTGAGCGTCAGAAGGCTCGCCGCATCGGCGACCAAGGGCGACGTCGGCAGCGCCGCATCCTTATTGAAGATGCGGGCGCATGCCGAGAAACATCACGAGACCGGCCCGACAATCATCAGGGTCGTCGGTGGGTTCCCAAATGAATTCCGCTGACAGTGACTCTAACGACGGCCATCTCGGTCCCCGCTCAGATCGTGAATGGCGACGCCAGTATGGGCCAGCAATTGGCGCAGAAGTGGTGCAGCGACTGCCATGCGGTTGGCGCCGAGGATGCCGAAGCTTACGTGCCAAGCTTTGTTTTGATCGCGGAAATGTGTTTCAGTATTGGCGGACTAAACTGGAGGAGGCTTGCGTAAGCTGTTTCGCGCCACAAATACCCGCTTGGAACGACAGTGACGGTGAGGCGCTCGCCCTGGTATTCGCGCAGGAGCACGGTGCCGGGCTTGAGGCGTGGCAAACAAGATCTCACCGCGAGGACTCTGACTCCGTTAATCCTGGTTCGAATCCAGGTCCCTCAGCCACACACCTCCGAACCGACACGGATAGCTATTTCGTGTCAGAGGCTTCGGTCTATCGCCTGCTGGGTCAGCGCATGGATTGTTAGCTGTGGCAGCCTGCTCCTTCACGATAGCGATTTGATCGTATGTGGCGACCATAACTAACGATGTATTCGCCAAAATTCCCCGAGCTTCATCGTAGCCCGCGATCGCTGCCATGGCGGGTTCCGGTAAAGCGATCGAGGGGTTCCAATCGTTTGGCGCTGAGAGCCGCTAGCACGGCCTCCCGCGCTGCCTTCCAGGCACGGGCGATCGCTGGGTATCAATCCGTAGTTCGGGGACACGGGTGAAAGTCCGCCAGAATTCCCGGCGCTGTTCCATGACCCGGACGTTCCGCTTGAAAGCGGCTGGCATGGCGCGGCCTCGAGGAGCAGCTCGGGCCTATGCCCGGCCAAACCGATGGCAATCGCACCCGGGATGAACCGACTCCCGTGACGGCGGGCCTGCTTGCGCGCGCGCCGAGCGTGACCGGCAAGCGCCGCTCCACCTGGCTCGCCGTGGACAAAGGATGGTTGAAGTGACCTGGACCGGGAGGGGGATTGCCGCGCATTCGTCATGCCTTTGCGTCGGGAACGCTGCGCGTCAGCAACCACTGCCCCGAGGAAATTATTTTCCGGCGGTCGCGACGCGACCGCGCGCCCCACACGATCTGGCGCGACCAAGGTCCGCGGATCACCACCGGATTTCCAATTCATCGAGCCGGAGATCCTGGAGATGCCCCGTCGCGCCCGCATCGTCGAGATGAAGACGGATTCACCAGCCGACATCGCGTTCATAATATATAAGTTTGGGTCAAAAACCTGACTCCCGACGGCGGTCGCGCGACGACCTCAATCTCACCAACTGTTCGTGTGCCAAGCCCCGTGTACCGGCAGTCCCTCATGGACATGGCCGCATCGAGGACCAAATTCGCAATTGGCTATTGGAACAAGGGCTGTACCAACGCTCCGGGACCCGTGCTGCGCGCCGTCACCGACGACTATCTGCGCCGCTCGGGGCTCGACATCAAACTGGATCACGGGGTGGACAATATGGCGATGGCCATGTCCCTGGTCGCATCCACCCGCGGACTGGCGCTGATGCCTGCCTATGCCAAGAATCTGCTGCCATGGTCTGTCGTCAGTCGTCCGCTGGAAGGCGAGGCACCGACGATCGATCTAGCGGTGGGCTACAGCAAGTCGAACACATCGCCGATTCTGAAACTATTCCTTTCGCGCGTCGACCAGCTAAAGAT
>Ga0207108_1151_pt1 | contig 11579 bp, 10 predicted proteins | sample Alteio_BWMinHeat_76_FD_153562 | JGI IMG/M metagenome (GOLD analysis project Ga0207108, IMG submission 153562) | Enriched cells from forest soil in Barre Woods Harvard Forest LTER site, Petersham, Massachusetts, United States -... | ecosystem: Environmental > Terrestrial > Soil > Temperate forest >...
CGGTAATTCCACAATCACTTCATTGCATTCTGTAATTTTATTCAATAATGGTTGATCTTGTTCATGACGCTTAGGTTTTGAGAACCAGCTCCACATGATGATATGTCTCCTCTCTTTTCTATGTTAATGGGTTGCTCCATAATGGAACCCAATAAATCTTTTAATAATCCATTAAATCTTTCAGTCATAATCAAAAAATCAGCACTAAATTGTTGCTGTTTTGTTCCAGCTTCCATCTCTTTCACTTGCTCGATGATTTCGTCACTAAATTTGATGCTTTGCACGGATAGATTATCTAACAATACAAAATCAATGCGATCTTGCCAGTTAAGCGCAAGTTGTTTAATTTCACAGCCATCTTTGATAAGTGATTGAATGCTGTTTGCAAATAAATCCTGGTCTTTACAGCGAATGACACGACTTTGGTGATTCGCATCTTGTAGCACGCAAGACTTTTCAATTGAAAAAGATGAGGAATAATTTTGATGTTTTAACCAAGATGTCATGATGGCTGAAAATTTTTTGATTCGAAAAGAATCGATATTATCTCCGAATGTTTTTTTAAAAGCTAAGATGAATTGCTCTGTCTTCTTAGTATTTGCTGTTCCGAGAATGAGCCAATTATTCTTAGTATCAATATAGGCATAAACCTTAGTCAACTTACTGAACGCACGAGGTAGTAATGTAGTTCGGATTTCATCTTGCAAGCTATATTTCTCTTTTTGTCCAACTTTTCTGTTTTCTGATTCTTCAATTCGTTTAATTATTTTAGCGAGCTCTTGGCGGACAACGATAGGAGGCAATATCATCATATAGCCATTGATGGATTGAACAAGCGGAGCGCCATCTTCATCAACGGGAGATTCCACCCTGCGCCATGGGGCATAGAAGGTAAACACTCTTCATATTCAAGTTCACCTAATTTTTCGCATAAAGCCATCGGTGAGTAACGCATTGTCTTTGTTAATTGAAATAGTTGTGCCTGCTTAAACCACATTTTTTACTCCTGTATGACCGTTTCTTTATTTAGGTGTCGATCGTTCTTTTTGGTTTTTTTTGAAGGATAAGATATAGTTTTTTTATTTTCTTCTTCAAACTTCATGATCACTGCACGTGCTTTAATGTATTCTGTTTCTATGAATTTTACTTCTTGCATCAGTTGTACAATTCGTTCTTGTGCATTCTTTAAATGAATATCATTCTCGTGAATTTCTCTTTGAGCATTGGTTAATTGCGATTCTAATTTTTTGGTTTCTTCTTTATTTTTATGACGAAAATTTTCTAAATTTTTACGCTCATCTTTTGTTTCTTGTCTTGCTTGGTCAATTAGTTTTAGCCAACGGGTCTCTGATTGTTCCTGTAAAGAATTTTGTTGGGCCATGAGCTTTTTATGCTCTTCAGCTTGAAATGCTAATTTTTCATGTAAGGTTTTCATTTCAATTTGAAGATCATGATGATCTATGATGAACTTATCTTTTTCTTCATAAGCTCGTTTTAATCGGTCTTCATATTGATTTTTTTGTGCGGAGAGAATTTCCTCTTGTTTGATTAAACGATCACTTATAATAGCCAATTCGACAGCGATTTTTTGCTTTTCTGCAATTTCTTGCTCTAATTTAAAAGAAAGTTCTTCAAATCGTAATTGAAGATCAGCAACCGCTTTTTCAGCGTCTTTCTCTTTTTGCAATGCTATCTCACATTCGCTTTCTACTGCTTTCTTATATTCAGCTAATTGGTTTTGAGCATGTTCCATGGCTGTTTGCCACAGTACTTCAAAAGTAGAGATCAATTCTTTGGGCATATTGGCGGGCAAATGATGGATAGTCTTCTTGGCATATTCATCACGCCAAAATCTTAAGTGCTCGGCAATCGTTGTGTTGCTGCCTGTGCCTAATTCGTCCCTTATCTTCTGCACAGAGGGAGCGATGCCTTGGCTTAATAATTTAACCGCAGTTTGCTTTACTTTTTCGTAATCAACGCCTGGCCTTGACATAGTTGTCCTGTTCCATGTTTTTCTTAATTTTTTGCACTATAACATGCTTTGACATGATACGTAAGTGATGTTGTATTGTTACGATAAAATATCAATATTCATGATTACTCACATTATCTTGCGTTTTTAATTTGACGTTGTCAAACTATCTCTAATAAAAATCATGAGACCAAAATAAGGCATAAACATGGAAAGTACCTTGGTTCCTATACCACTTGAACATTTAAAATCGCCCACGGAACTGACTGGAGAAACAGGCACCAACCGTGCTCCTGCATTTATTACCAAACAAATTTCAGCGAACAACGACCTGCAAGCAATCCTCGGTTGGCTTGCTGAATTTGATAGCTCACCCCAAACACAGCGCAGCTATCGCAAAGAAGCAGAACGCTTACTGCTGTGGTCGCTCATTGAAAAGCAAAAACCGCTTTCTAGTTTAACGCGTGATGATTTGCGTGATTACCAGCACTTTCTGACCGACCCTCAACCAAGAGCACGGTGGTGCGGACAGCGTAAACCACGTCATGATCCTGCCTGGCGTCCTTTTGAAGGGGCTCTAAGTGACGACAGCATTGCTCAAGCCATTACAATTGTTAATGCGCTTTTCTCTTATTTAGTCGAAGCCGGTTATTTGTCAGGCAATCCGTTGGGGCTCATGCGCCGAAAAATAAAACAACGCAAAACTGATAAATCCAAAATCACAGAACGCTTTTTAGAACAGGCACTCTGGCAATCGGTCGTTGATTATATCGAAGCATTACCTAAAAAAACAACGCGAGAACAAAAAGAATATGAGCGTACACGCTTTTTATTTCATCTGCTTTACTTGCTTGGACCTCGAGTAAGTGAAGTAGCAAACCATACCATGCAAAGCATTAAACAAATCCGCAGCAAATGGTGGTGGGAAGTGACGGGAAAGGGACAAAAAACGCAACTTATTCCTATTAATGAAGACATGTTAAATGCACTGATACGTTACCGTCAATTTTATGGATTACCTCCTTTACCTCAACTGGGTGAGGAAACTCCTCTTTTTATGAACTTAAATGGCACAAAAGGTATAACCAGCAACATGATTTATCGTTTAGTCAAAAAAACATTTTTAGATTGTGCAGAGACTTTTGCAAAGGAACGGCCAGATTTTGCAATGAAATTGAAGAAAGCTTCAACTCACTGGCTTCGCCATACATCAATAACGCATCAAACCGATGCAGGCATTGAACTGCGGTATATTAAACGTAGTGCGCGCCATGAGAGCGTTGAAACAACCATGCTTTACCAACACGCAGAAGAAGATCAATGGCATTCAGCAATGGATCAGCACCGAATCATTAAAAAATAATTTAATAAAATAAGAGAACATAAATGGCCGCTATTCATGAAACGGCTTATCCACGTATCAAGCCAAATTTGACTTATAAAGAATTGAAAGAAATTTTTACTCCAACAGAAGAAGAGTTGCTTTTACTTGATTCAAGAACAAAGAAGAGCTTACCCATTTGGCCCAAGGGTACGGACGCTCCGACCAGGTGCCATTTTAAGCTGACTTTTCATATACCTCATCTGACGTAGTGGCTTCATCTTCATCATAACTGTCTATTTCTATTACATCTGCCGTAATTCCTAGTCGTTTCGTCAAATCTAATGGGAATAATCCATATGGATTGATATGAGAATGAAACAGCACATTCAATGCACGCTTATCTTCTGGCACTAATACATTTTGCCACTCTGGTTTAGATAGCACCTTTTGAAAGATTATCGTATTAATATACGACATGCACGCTTGCAGCAAATGAAGGCAAACAATACCAAGTTCCTGATATTCTTTAATGTTCGTGGATATTTCACCGAGCTTACCATAAAAAATAAAACCCATCACACTGTTGAGCCGCTCAACCACATTCTGCGCTTCATGAATCTCAATACGTAATTCTTCTGACATTAAACATCGGCATATAAAATTTGTTTTTACTACTTTTCCAATTTCTATTATGGCTTTGTACACAGGATGCTGATAATTGTCTTTACTAAATCGTTTAACAAAAACTTCAGGGTCCATTGTTCCAATTTTTAACGCAATAATATGTTTAATTGCTTCATCATAATTTTCTTCTATCAATTTCCATTTGATGGGTTCTTTTAAAATTAAATCCAGATTTTTATAGTCATTTCTCTGACTGGATGATGGATAATATAATTTTTGTGCATACATATTTTTGAGTCTTGGAAGCAAGTCAAAATCTAATAATTCACTAACACCAAAGGCGAGAGTACTTTGTCCGTGCGTATCACAATAAACTTGATTCATTTCCATGTTAGTGCAATGTTGCAATATCCCCTTGAGCATTGCTCCTACTTCTGATGAAGAACATGTTTTTAATTGAGAATAAATACAAAGCGCATTTTCATCTACATGCCAATATACCATCACGCCTCGACCTTTATAACGGGCATGCCATTCCACCATTAGATTTTGATCCCACACACTAATTTTTTTGGAATCACAGGCAACACTTGTTGTTGCTTCTCCCCAGATTCGTGGATCGCGTATTTCTAATATTTTATTGATAATTTCACTAAGTATAACCCTGACGTTTTCAACAGTAATAAAGCGACGTTTTACATATTTTAGGTCATCGTAGCTCACCGATTCGTTCGCTGAACTTAAACATTTAAGCCCTGTGTTAGTACCTATTGCGTAAAGACACAATAATATTCGAAATTGTAGTATTTCTCTTGGTATATTTTCACGGCTAGCAACAGTCTGTACAAGATTGGTAAATTCCATCTGAAGGTCACATTCTTTCAACATATCAATTAAATTAATTGTTCCATATTCTTGTTTAATCGCCTGGTGCAGTTTTTTAATATTCACAGGTTCAGCCTGGGGATCATAAGGGGAAATCTTTATGTGCCCACTACCATCTTTATTAATGATTTCAACCTTTTCATTGTACGGAATATTTTCATTTAATAATATCAAGTTATCATGTAGTTCCTTTTTACGTGGCGCAATAAATTCTTTCACATTTAACGGCAGGCCTAATAAACCATAGTAATGCTCCCGCTTTTCATCAAAATCTTTTGGTAGGTCATGATCTGGATTACGATAACGATAGGCACCTTCAATCCAAATCATCTTGCAATTTAATTGCTTTTTAATTTCCTGAAAAACTGACAACTCGTAATTAACTCGATTTATTTTTCTGTTACCATTTTCTGAATTAACAACAACCAAGTCCACCCATTCATTTGGAACCACATTTTTAATAGGGATATTCGCATCATCAGGGTAAAATTCATGCTGAAAGTCGCGGTATGTTTTTATTATCTGAATGCCATTTATTAATGGTATACTTGAGTTTAAATTTGTTTTCAACGTGAATGCATCCAATAGCGCCAGTAACATTTTCCTGCTGGCGTGAGAATACAATGAGTGCATTTTCATGTGCACTTGGGTTTGATACCATTTCCCTTTAAAATATAATTCTTTTGCCAAGTTCATCAGTGTTTCCTGCCCAACTTGAGGATAAATTATCTCTTGAATCACTCCGGTTGGATTTTCTGAAGCACTGACAGACAACTTGTATAATATGTCAAATTTACCATCAACACATTTCACTTCAGATAATATCTTCTTATCAACAAAACTTTCAGATTTTGTTTGTAATTGGTGCGTTAACTTCATAAACAAATCAGCAAGGCTGTCTATGAGTAATTGAGACCGGAAATAACAAAAAATAGAAAATGTTGCATAACGAATATGTGGTTTATGCTCTCTCATGCCACTTGGACGCTCTGCCATAATACGATGATAATATTTTTTTATTAATTTTTCTGAAAGGCTGGAAAGCACATCTACATAAGAGTCCAATTGCTTCAAACAATCAATCTTTTGGATAGCTCGAAAAACATTTTTTAATTTAGCACCTGGAATATCTATTTTAAGATGTTTAAATTTTATTTCTGAATCATCATTAATTTCATCATCATCGCTCTCAGCATCATCAGATAGTAATTCGTCCATCAGAAACTTTGTCTTTTCATCCAATTTACTGTAAATGGAGTCAAATAATTGTTGTTCAAATTCATGATGGGAAGAACTTATATGTCTATCTAATTCCCTTGATGTAAAAGGCTCAATTTTATTGTTACGAAAATAAGTATAAGCATGTTCAATTCGTTGTGATCTTTTTATCGCATTAGGAAATACATTTTTGAACAACCATTTTTTGAAATCGTGTATATCATTGCCCGTTACTTTTCGGTATCCAAGCAATTCCCTGACTTCCTGGCGAAACCGCTTAGTACTTCTTCCTTCCCAATCAAATTGATTAATCATTGAAGGTGAGATATTTAATTGATTTGAAATTGTATTTAACATTAATGGATCGATGAATTTGATATGCTTTGGATAGCGACTTTCCAATTGAAAATATTTCAGTAGTACTGCAAACCCGAGTCTATTCTTGTCTGTGTTTTTAGTTTTAGCGAGAATTAATTCATCGTCGCTTAAATTATAAATCGTGCTTTTGTCCATGTAATTTCTTATTCTTCTTTTTCTGTGATTGTTTTTGAGATTCGTTTTTTAAGTAACGATAGAGTGTAGGTTTGGTGATATTAAATAATTTACATATTTCCATAACTGATAAATCACCTTTATCATAATGTTTTTTTAGCTTTCTAATTTCGTTTTTATTCAACTGTACTGGCCTTCCACCCAAACGACCGCGGATTCTAGCTGCTTTTAATCCCGCGTTTGTTCGCTCACGTATCAGTTCTCTTTCAAATTGTGCAAGAGCTCCAAAAATATGAAAGATTAACTGGCCGCCACTGGTAGTCGTATCAATGTTCTCTTGCAAACTTTTAAAGCCTATTCCTTTTTCACTTAATTCTTTTATCGTTTGAATGAGATGAGCTAGAGACCTGCCTAATCGATCCAATCGCCACACAACCAACATATCGCCTTTGCGTAAATGTGATAGCGCAGAATGCAACCCAGGACGTGCGGTTTTAACCCCGCTTACAACATCGGTATAAACATCTTGGCAGCCCGCACTTTTTAGCGCGTCTTCTTGCATATTCAAATATTGGTCAGCAGTAGAGACGCGGGCATATCCTATGAGCATAAATTACATTTCCATTGATTAAATGAGGGAGCGATGGTAACGTAACTCATCGCATATAAGCAAGTTGTATAACCTTGAATTTTTAACGATTTTAGTTACCATTATATGCCTTTCTTTTCTTGAAGAAATGAATTTGCATCTCGGGTAACATAAACGAACGTTTTCGTTACTGATTAATAAAGTCCAATCCTGATAGAGAAATCTGTATGAATAAAAATAACGTTCATGTTCTGGATATAAAAAGGGACGCCATTATTGCAGATATTGCAATGGATTTTTTGCCAGAAATCGAAATCCCTGGTATGTGGGAGGTACTTGAACGTTATCATCGTTCAGGATTTAATTTTCTTAATATTGCATTAGCGGGTGATCTAACTAATGTCGAGATGACCTTACGTTATATTTCAAGACAACGAAATAAAATTAAAAGCTTAGACGATAAGTTTATTATAGTAAAAACAGCTGAAGACATTTTGAAAGCAAAACATGAGAATAAACTTGCATTAGGTTTTTGGTTTCAGGGATCGACCCCATTAGCAAATGATATTAATCTTATTGAAACTTACTATATTCTAGGAATTCGTCAAATTTTGCTGACATATAACACTAGAAATTCCATTGGTGATGGAATTCTTGAGAAAAATGATGCGGGTTTAAGTTTGTTTGGTTACAAAGTCATTGAAGAAATGAATCGTGTGGGAATGCTAATCGATATGTCTCACGGCGGTATCAAAACATCACTAGACATTATTGAAGCATCCAAAGATCCTGTTATATTTTCTCATTCAAATGCACAGGGTATTAATCCTCATATTCGTAATCTGACAAATGAACAAATTCAGGCGATTGCAAATAAAAAAGGTGTAATTGGTATTAATGGTGCTGGACTTATTTTAGGTATTGAAGAACCAACTACTGATAAATATATCGAACACATCAATTACATCTCCAATTTAGTTGGCTCTGTAGAAAACATCGCTATAGGATTGGACTTAATTTACTTTAATGAAATACTCCCGATCTTTTTTGAAAAATCCGGGTTAAATTACCCAAAGGGATATTTAGGTTCCATGAAAGGACTGCAACCAGAACAAATTGATGAAATAATTGAGACCTTAATACGTTCGCATTATTCAGATGAAGATATTATAAAGATTTTAGGCGGAAATTTTTTACGAGTAATATCCAAAGTTTGGAAATGATCTAGAAGGATCTCAAATGGCACTTCATCGCAGCTTCCGTACCTTAGGGGCCATTTCAAGATTAGGTTTCATGATCACTCTCAAGTGTTATCAATATCTAGGGAGGCCAATTCAAGCAGTAAAAATTGATGTGTCCATTAAAAAGTACATTGCCGCAGTCATTGGCGTTGACTCAAACCTGGATTTAAGAAACTACAACAAGAAAACGCGTAAACGACATATCAAAATCATTCGTGAATATTTAAAACTAAGTGCCAATAAACATGAGCGCAGAAAAATCATGAAACAAATAGCACTCAATTCTGCAACCACAAAAGAAAATTTGGCTGATATTATCAATGCTGTTATTGATGAATTAATTAAATCAAAATTTGAATTACCATCCTTTAAAAGATTAGTCAGGCTAACAAGAGCAGCCAGGACTGTCGTCAATAACGGTAATTATATGGAAATAGTGAGCAAACTGATTGATGAGCAAAAACAATTAATCGATGCTATGATTGGCCTTATAGTGATAGAGGAAAAAAATGGGGATCATCTATCTTGGTTCGCATTAAAACAAGAACCGAAGAAACCAACAACAAATACTATTAAGCAATACGTAAATTACGTTAATAGGCTTAAATCCATTCGTCAGAAAGTCTATTTTGATATCAATTTTATTACACCAGCACGTCTTGAGCAATTACGCGATGAAGCCATGATTGCGGATATTGACGACATGAAAAGAATGCGCCCAATAAAAAGATATGCGCTAGCCACCATTCTTATTAACATGAAAACAGCCTCAGCCATCGATGATTTAGTTCAAGTGCTCATTATGTGGATGAGAAAAATAGAAGCACTGGCTAAAGCTAAGCTTGAAGAATATCGTCTTGAGCAAGCGGATAAGACAGATGATTTTGTCAAATTACTTTATAACACGTTATTAGCTATCAAAAATAATGATACTGCACGTGAAAAAGTACGGGCGATAGAAGAACAACTGGGTGGTAAAATAGATGAACTGATAGAGCAATGCAAAGAGCATCTGAAGCTAACAGATGAAAATCACATTGTTTGGATGCAAAAACCCTATCACAACAAGCGGCATGTTATTTTTCAATTGATTGATAACCTCACCGTCTTATCTTCAACCAATGATAAATCGATTGAGAATGGTTTGAAATTTATTTTTCATCACCGCAATTCTCATAAAGAGTGGATTGAATTAAATGATGATCCATCAACAATACAACCTGATTTAAGTTTCTTGTCGGAAGGATGGTTAAAAGTAGTGACTGGGCTACCAAAAGGTACGCCGATCAAAAAAATCCATCACTACTATTATGAAATGGCAGTATTTGCCATGCTGAAAAATGATCTCAATTGTAGTGATGCTTATGTTGAAGGAGCATTCATTTACGATGATCCCAATAAGCAATTCGTCACTTGGGAAGAATTTAATGAAGAAGTGGATAATTATTGCAATGTTAATCAGTTGCCGAAAGAACCAGGAAAATTTACTGCATTAAAACAAATAAAGCTGCAACAAACAGCAAAAATGGTTGATGACAATTATCAAGAAAATCCGAATCTCATCATTGAAAACGGCTTGCCTATTTTAAAGAAATTGCCCAAGAAAAAAGACCATCCTGATTTAGAAAAATCTAAAAAATTGATCATGAACGAAATGCCTATCATCAGTATTGTCGATGTGCTGGTTGATGTAGAGAACTGGCTCAATCTCAGCCTGCATTTTAAACCATTGTCCGGACATGAAGTGAGAATTAGAAATTATCCATCACGATTTGTGGCTACTTCTTTATCATATGGTTGCAACCTGGGGCCAACCCAAACAGAACGGTCTTTATCGAAATTTACTCGCAAACAAATTGCTTGGCTCTTCAATCATCATGTAACAGAACTAAAATTAGTAAAGGTATTGAGAAAACTAGTGAACCGCTACAACTTATTTGTCTTACCAAAGCACTGGGGACTTGGTGATAGTGTTTCAGTAGACGGAACGTTCTGGGACATGTACCAGCAAAACTTATTAGCTGCGCATCACATTCGTTATGGCAGATATGGTGGCGTTGGTTATTATCATGTGTCTGATACTTATATTGCGCTCTTTAGCAATTTCATTTCTTGTGGTGTGCATGAAAGCGTTTATCTTTTGGATGGCATTGTTGAAAATGACTCAGACATAAAGCCAAATAAAGTGCATGGTGATTCCTGGGCACAAAGTGAAGTTTTATTTGGCTTGGCATCTTTACTCTCGATATTGATTATGCCTCGCATCAAGCATTTCAAATATCTCTATTATTACAAAGCGTCAAGCAAAGACCATTATGAACATATCGACGAACTGTTTACTGAGAAACAGATTGATTGGGAATTAATTGAAACACATTACCATGATATGCTGCGTGTAGCGATTTCCATACAAAAAGGGAAAGCGAAAGCGTCTACAGTGTTGCGTAAACTGTGTTCTAAAAGTCGCAAGAATAAATTGTACTTCGCATTTAGAGAATTAGGGCGAGTGGAACGTAGCATATTTTTGTTAAACTACATCAACGATCCAGAAATGCGTCGCATGATACAAGCATCCACCTGTAAAAGTGAGGAGTTTAATCAATTTATTGATTGGATACGATTTGGTGATGGCGGAGTCATTGGCGATAATCTGCGATTCAATCAACGAAAAATCATTAAGTTCAATCATCTCGTTGCTAATATGCTGATTTTCCATACGGTCGCACATCAAACAAAGGCCATTAACAAGCTTAGGAGCCAAGGAGTAGATATTCCAATTGGAACATTAACTGGGATCGCCCCATATTGGACGGAGCATATTAATCGATTCGGCGCGTTTCATTTAAACATGGATAAAATGGCGACTAATATTGAGTATGATTTACAATGAGAGGTAGGAATAAAAGGGATCAAAAAGCGGAATCAGAGATTTGTCCCCTTTTGACACGAATGGGAGCCGCACCTCTATACGGCCTATACACAAGCCAATATCGATTATATACAGAGAACAATGAAAGCGCCCGCATTAAGTCATTTTGATGCTGAATCTGCAAAGCAATGGGCAGTGACGGTTCAATGGCTTGGGCTAGAAGTAATACATAGCACTATTGACAAAGCGAATGGCTATGTTGAGTTTATCGCTCGTTTCAACGAGCATGGTAAAAACGATTGTATTCATGAAATAAGCGAATTTCATCAAATAAATGGACAGTGGTACTATGTAGATGGCAAGCA